>B570J29032_109957943_pt1 | contig 11093 bp, 12 predicted proteins | sample LakMenEpi16Nov12_FD_29032 | JGI IMG/M metagenome (IMG submission 29032)
GGGGGGTCTGCCAGCCTGCCTGGGGGTGGTCGACGGCCTGGGCGTCGATGCCGGCGAGAGTGCGGTGCAGCTGGAGCACAACCTGCCTGCGGCGGTGCGCTTCAGCATCAATGGCCTGGTGCTCGATGGCGGCACCGTGCTGGTGCGTGTGGAGGGGGCCGAGCTTGTGCGCTGCCTGGTGCTGTCGCTGCCGCTGGGGGTGGTGCGGCTGGGCCGCTGGGAGGCGGGAGCCTGCCAGCCGGATGTCTCGTTGTGAGGCGGCCCGCTGCCGGGGGGAACACGGCGGGGATGGCCCTGCTGGAGCTGTTGCTGGCGCTGGGTCTGGGCCTGATGCTGGTGGCGGTGGTGATCAACCTGCTGCTGGCCGGCGGCGACAACGGCCTGCGGCTGGCGCGGCTGCTGCGGGAGCGCACCTGGCAGCGCCGCAGCCTGACGCTGATCCGCGCCGATCTCCGCCGTGCCGCCGCCCTGGAGTTGGCCAGTGGTGTGGGTTCCGCCTGCCCCCTGGCGGGCCGGCGACCGGTGCTGCAACTGCGCACCGCCAATGGGCCGATCACCTACGCGGTGGGCGCGCCCCCCAGCCCGATCTGGCGTGGCCAGGTGCTGCTGCGCTGCGGCCCGGCCTTTGGCCTGTATGGCGAGCCCAGCGCCGGTGCCGCGCAGAACCGGGTGCTGCTCGATGGCCTGGCGGATCCGGGCCTGCGCGCCGAGCGGCTGGAGCGCGGCCGGCTGCGGCTGCTGCTGGAGCAGCACTTGCCGCTGCCGGGCGGCGGAAAGCAGCGCATCACCACCACGCTGGTGTTGGCGGCGCCGGCCCCGCCGCCCTGATCCGCCCTGCGTTGCTTAATCGACCAGCTTGATCTGGTGCACACCGGTGCGGGCGATCAGGGGCTGGCCTGCACTGCCGGCCTGGAAAACCACCTGCTCAGCATCGGGGCCAAGCAGGGTGAGGGTATAGCTGACCGCACGCGGATCGGTGTTGTTGGTGAGTTCAAGCCGGGTGTTGGTGTCGACCAGGGCATCGAACAGGGGGAGGATCTGATCGGTTGCCGGATCGAACACGCTGCCGTTGGCCTGGACAGCGGGACCACAGCGCCGGAGATCATTGCCGTTGGTGGTGTAATAGTGAATTTCCCTCGTTGGATCAGGTGGCTGTACATCGAGAAGCCTGACGCTGAACAGCGACGTGCCGGGGCCGCAGCCGTTGGGCAGGGGCTGGTTGTAGCTGATTGTGCGGCCTTCGCTGATCTCGAGCTGTAGCAGGTGGTTGATGCGGCCATAGAAATCAACCGCCCGCTGGCGCAGCTCAAGGTTGCGGCTGGTGCGTACATTGCTGATCACCAGGCCGGCGGCTGCGGCGGCGAGAACGCCACCGAGGAGCAGGTAGATCAGCAGTTCGGTGATCGTGAGGCCGGCTGGCGCGGCGCGGCGGGCGGACCTGGCGCTGGAATCAGATGGTGCCACCGTAACTCTCCTCCTCACAGGTGGATTCGGGCCCGGCTGGTTGGTTGGCCGCACCGATCGTTATGGTGCCGAGCAGGGGAGCGATGCGCAGGCAGCGGGTGGGGCCACCGCCGTTGCGGTAGATCACGAGGGTGCGCGGCTCGGTGAGGGTGGTGGTGCCCCGAGGACTGTAGGTGACCGGCTCGTTTGGGTTCTGGCCGCCAAGCAACTGCATGCTGAAGGTGCTGCCGCCGCGACCGCCGGGCAGCAGGAACACATCATTCCCATTTTGTTGCGGCGAACCGGGAGCGCAGCCGCGCGGCACGCTGGCCAGCACCGCTCCGGTTTCGAGGGCTGCGCCCGAGGTGATGGTGATCGTGCAGGGCTGGGGCTGACCGCTGAGTTCGTTGCGGCTCATGGTTTCGCGCTGCACCGTTTCCAGCCAGCCGGCGAGCTCCACCGCGATGGCGTTGACCTCAGCGCGACGCACGCTGCTGTTGGTGCTCTGCACCACGACGCCGGCCACCAGCGCGAACAGCGAGGCGGTGATCAGCAGCTCGACCATGGAGTCGCCGCGGGAGGAGTGACGGTGATTCATGGGCACCAAGCCGTCACGGCGGGGGTAATCACCACAGAACGGGAGACGGAATTGCCATCGGCGCCGCCATCGGAGCTGCTGTAGCGGATGCGAATCACGTTGGTGGTGGTGCCGATGCTTGGCGCGGTTTCCGCCACGCGGACGATGCCGGGCAGGGCAGCGCGGGCGTTGATTGCGGCGATGAGGGTGGTGTTGAGCGTGCCATCTCTACAGGCATTTTGGAAATTTTCCATATTTGTTGTATTGCCGATCGCAGCTGGCGGAGCGTAGTAATCGCGGTAGCTCGTGGGTTCACGGCCCGCGCAGGGGCCTACGGGCTCGATGGATCCGCTTCCGGAGCACCAGTTGTAGGCCTCCGCCAGGGCGCGGATCGCCGCCACATCGGCATCCACGAGGGCATCACGGTCGTTGATGGTGGTGCTGCTGCGCACACCGAAGCTCGCCACACCATTCATCGCGGCGCCCATGGCCACGGCGAAGGCGAGGATGACAGTGCCCATCAGCACCTCCGCGAGGGAGAAGCCGGAGCTGCGGGGCCGCTGGGCAGACCTCCGGAAACGTGATTCACCAAGGGTTGCCGATTGCATGGCGATCAGCTCAGCGACGGAACAGGAACGAACTGGTGATGCTGCGGGCGATGTAATCAAAGATTAGGGGATTGTAGCGGTCGTCGGGGGAGGTTTCTAGACCGAAAAATTGGGCATTTTCTCCAGGCACGTAGAGCTCCGTGCTGCGATTGATGAACTGGAGCCTGTCGGCCCAGACGACGGCGGCCACCTGCGGTTTTCCCTGGGCTTCGTTATCGCCGAAGGGGTCGCCGCTGATCGTGATGGTGGAATTGGGCATGAACAGAAACATGTCGCGCACGAAACCGTCGTCAGCGATCGTTGCAGTCACGGAATTTGTATTGTTGGTGAGGCTGCAGTCTTCCTCGGCCTTGGCCAGATCTTGATTGAAGCGACGCCGGCAGGCCGACACGATGGCCGCCCTGGAAGTGATTTCAGCGGGTGCCTTATCGGCGCAGGCTTGATTGCTGCCGGGTGGCGTTTTGCCATTGACCGGGCCGCAATACACATGCTGGATCTGGCCGTCGTCGTAGCGCCCCGAAGTGAAGAGTGCCGTGTAAGCATTATGGTTGGAGAAAGCTGCTTTGTCGGCGTTCCATTTGGCTTGTACAGCCGCAGAGGCCTGATCGAGGGAGGTGGCAGCCCAGTCTTCGTTCACATAGAGATAGATGGGACCGTTTGATGAGTCAATGAAGAGGCTGTTGTTCTGCCGCACCAGATCTTCACTGATGCCCTCGGCGCCGGTGTCGTTGACGTAGATGTTTTTGATCCGGCAATGGTAAGTTTTGAAGCCATTGACGTTTTGTTCGGCGCATACGTTTTTGCTGGCATCACTGTTGCCCATCATCAGCTCGCAGGTGCTGGTGTCGATTTCGGTGCTGGGATCGAAATTCTTTTTGATATTAGGATCCTGATTAACTGTAATTTGACTTGCCAGTTGCTCTCTCCTTGTTGCCGAGAGACTTGCCCAATTAATTACGTTGCCGTTGCTGTCCTTCCAGGCTTCGACATATGCTTTGGTGCTGGATTTGTTGCAGATTTCAACTTTGCCATCATTATTTACCCGAATGTAATCTCTGTCGTTCTGGGTGATCAGATCGATGGGGCGGGCAGTGAATTCACCACTGCGTGCCTTGTTGATGCCTGCTTCGATGCAGTTGAGATCCGTCTCGGCGCAAGGAATACCATCGGTGCCGAGCACGGGAACTTTCGGTAAGACTTCTTTGAAAGGGAGAACTGGAACGTTGTCGGCGGATCGCTCACCAGTGCATCTGGCGAATTTTGTGAAGCAAAGGATTTTATCCGGTCGCTTTGTGGGGTCTTCCCTGCTGCGGATCTCTGGAGCTTCTACAAATCGCAGGCCTCCCGTGTTTCGAGTGTCATTGTTGCCGGCACCCAAAAGGAACTGGGGGAAGCCTTGGGGGCAGGGGCGTTCGTCGTTGCCGTAGAGGCCAGGCTGCAGGTAGAAATTGTTGGGATCGCGGGGCAGGTCGGGATTGCCGGGCCCGCGGAAGCTGCGGTTGCAGCATTTGGGAACCACCTGGTATTCGCGCGTGATGCGGGTGGTGGCGGCAGGCACCCCATTGCGCAACACCTGGCCTTCCAATATCAGCTCGATGAAACCAAAGGCCCTGGGGGCGCGCAGATTGATATCGTTGGGAGAAGCAAGCTGCTGGCGGTTGCTGTTCAATAGCCTCACATTGATCAGCCTGAACCTGCGGCTGAGACGGTCGTTGGCCGAAACAGTTGGCAGATTGATGAATTCTCCCCTACCTAACGTGGCAATGGTGCTGCTGGGGGGTTGATTATTGGCATTGGGGCAGGAGTTGGAGAAGGAGGCTGAGTTTTGCCATTTTCCTAGATCTTGGCCGTAGGCAAGCAGCATGCGGTTGCGGGGCTGGTTGAGCTCGTTGATCACCACATCGATGGCCGATTCGGCAACCAGACGGGCTTCGCGGTTTTCGCTCTGCAGGGCAGCTCCGAGGCGGCTGGAGGAGGTGCGTGCGGCCAGCATCAGCCAGCCCAGCACCACGGCCAGGCCCACAAACAGGGAGAGCAGCAGGGCAAAGCCCGCCTGTCGCTGCTTTGCAGCGCCCGATCGATCGGCGAGCAAAGCCACCAATAACTGGGAGCGCATAGCTAATTTTCCAATATCACTACTTTAACTCCATGGCAAGGCCCGGAGCGGTAGCGTCACACACCTTTAGCTTGGGTGAAGGAATTCAGAACATTGCATGATAGCTGCCTTGGGGGGGCTGATCGTCTTCTCTGGCAATCGCCGCCTGGATTGGTGCTTCCTCTGGGTTTTCCGCCTTGGTTATGTCGATGATGGGGAAGCACTACTTCAGCCGCTTAGGATTTAAGCTGTCAAAGTGGCTGAGTTTACGGTGAGTGCATAGGTAAACTCTCTATCAACGCATGAGCCAGCCTTGTCGTCTCCTTGGCTGGTGTCAACCAACGTTGATGGCAGGACAGTTAAACATAAAAAAGCACCACATTAGTGATGCTTGGAAAGAATTAATTATTCTAAATTAGCCAAACGTACAGGTCAGTCTGCCTTGACTGTCTACATTGATTTTGGCATTTTTATTTCCAGCTACTGATGTTTTGTCGAGGCATCTTACGCCATCAGCGCTTGCGGTGTTGCCCCACGTTGCTGTGATGACAGTTGTTGCTCCTTGGGCGTCGCAGCCTGAGTCAATCGTGACCCCGCCATCGGCGCCCGGAGCGTTGAGGGTGGGCTTCTTGCCGATTCCAGTGACGGTGAAGACGGCGCATTCCTTGGCAAAGCCCACGGCTTCGCCCACCCGGGCGCCGATCAGGGCAGCGCCACGGGCCTGCAGGTAGTTGGGCAGGGCCACGGCTGAAAGGATGCCCACGATCGCCACCACGATCATCAGCTCCACAAGCGTGAAGCCCTTGGCAATGGGATTGAGGCTCTGGCGACGGTTGAGCAGGGCCACCACCATGCGGTGACGGAAAGCGGCGCTGGTGCCGGCGGCAGCACGCGCGCGAAGGTGGGGAGTGGATGTCATAAGAGAGACACAGCTTTCAAAATTCTGAACTTTAGTTGGGTGATTGTCAACCAGGCAAAGGCGAAAACTTCATGGAAGATCGCCGGCGCTGGTGGGAAGTGTCTGGGGAAGCCACCGTTTCGCCGTGGCGCTGGCCTCCAGCCAACAGTATCCCCCAGGTGCCCGGCGCTGATCGGGTCCGCTCAGCGGGGCGGCCCCTCCTTGAGCATGAAGCCCACGCCGCGCACCGTCTGGATCAGGGTGGGCCGGCCGGCAGGTTCGAGCTTCTTGCGCAGGTAGCGCACATAGACATCAAGCAGGTTGTCGTCGCCCAACCAGCTCTCACCCCAGAGGGCGTCGACGATGCTGCGCCGCTCCTGCACCTGGTTGGGGTGGCGGATCAGCAGCAGCAGCAGGTCAAACTCGCGGGCGGTGAGGTGGATCGCCTCCTCGCCGCGGCTCACCTCGTGGCTCAGGGGGTTCACCGCCAGGTCGGCGAGGCGCAGCCAGCCGTCCTCCGGTTCGTCGAGTCCGCCGCGGCGCAGCCGCGCCCGCACCCGGGCCAGCAGCTCCTCGAGCGAGAAGGGTTTGGTGAGGTAGTCGTCGGCGCCGGAATCGAGCGCTTCCACCCGATCGCGCACCTCATCGCGGGCGGAAAGCATCAGCACCGGCGTGCTGATGCCGCTCTGGCGCATGCGGCGGCACACCTCCACGCCGCTGAAGTCGGGCAGGGTCCAATCGAGCAGCACCAGGTCCCAGGGCTGGGCACGGATCAGGCCGAGCGCCTGCTGGCCGCTGGCGGCTTCATCGCAGCTATAACCCTCCACCGCCAGCTCGGTGGTGAGGAAATGGCGCAGTTCCGGGTCGTCGTCGACGATCAGGAGGCATGGGTTGCTCATCGGTCGCTGGGGCGATTCGTGCAGGCGGATCCGACGCTCCAGATGTGAATAGGTTGTGTGGAAGATTAGTCCGCTGCTGAGCTTGAATGGGATCTGTTGGGGCGCCGCCCGCCGCTGTCTTCGTGCTCCCGCTCCGGCAACCCCGCTCGCTCTCCGGCCGCATGGCCCGCTGGGGGGTGCTGATCGTGCTGAGCTACGTCCTGGTGGCCCTGCTCACCCCCGCCCTGATTCACGCCGGCCTGCTCAGCGATCCCAATGCCGGCCTCGACAACCCCATCTACGCCCCCCCCACGGCCGCCCACTGGTGCGGCACCGACCGCCTCGGCCGCGACGTGTGCGTGCGCACCCTCGCCGGCAGCGGCGTGGCCCTGCAGGTGGTGATCGTGGCCCTGCTGCTTGCCCTGCTGGTGGGGGTGCCGCTGGGCATGGTGAGCGGCTACCTCGGCGGCGGTGTCGACCGGGCGCTGGTGCTGCTGATGGACACCCTCTACACGCTGCCGGTGCTGCTGCTCTCGGTGGTGCTGGCCTTTTTGCTGGGCCGCGGCCTGCCCAACGCCGCTGCCGCCCTGTGTGTGGTCTACATCCCCCAGTATTTCCGCGTGGTGCGCAACCAGAGCGCCCAGGTGAAGGCGGAGCTGTTCGTGGAGGCGGCCCGCTCGCTCGGTGCCGGCCCCCTGTGGATCCTGCGCCGCTATCTGCTGCGCAACGTGATCACCTCGGTGCCGGTGCTGCTCACCCTCAACGCCGCCGACGCCGTGCTGGTGCTGGGCGGCCTCGGCTTTCTCGGCCTCGGCCTGCCTGAAACCATTCCTGAATGGGGCGGCGATCTGCAGCAGGCGCTCACCGCCGTGCCCACCGGCATCTGGTGGACCGCCCTCTATCCGGGGCTGGCGATGTTCGTGCTGGTGCTGGGCCTTTCGTTCCTGGGCGAGGGTCTGGAGCATTGGCTCTCGGCCCAGCAGGAGCGGGCGGCATGAGCGCGGCCAGGGGAGGCGGCGGTGCTGGTGGCTGGAACCACGGTTATTTCGCCGCGGGCAGCTACGCAAGCTATTTCCACCGCGAGCTGGTGCCCGGCTGGCTCGATTTCGCCGCCCTGATCCGCGGCCAGCCATCGCCACGCCGCCGCGAGGGGGCAGCCTTCCGCTTCCTCGATCTCGGCACCGGCATGGGCTATGGGCTGTGCCTGATCGCCGCCGCCCACCCCGAGGGCCAGTTTGTGGGCGTCGACTTCCTGCCCGATCACATCGCCCACGGCCGCTGGCTGGCGGCCGAGCTGGGTCTGGAGAACGTGCGCTTCGTGGAGGCCGATTTCCTCAGCCTGCGCCACGATCCATCTCCTCTCGCCGGCGCCGACGGCACTGCCGCCCCGTTTGCCTACGTGGTGGCGCACGGCATCGCCACCTGGGTGAGCGCCGAGGTGCGCGAGGCCCTGGTCGCCACGGCTTCCGCCCAGCTGGAGCCCGGCGGAATCTTCTACTGCTCCTACAACACCCAGCCCGGCTGGCTGAGCCGTACTCCCTTCCAGGCCCTGCTGCAGCTGGAGCAGCAGCGCTCCGATCCCAGTGATCCGCGCCGGCCGATCGAGCGGAGCGCCGAGCAGCTCGCGGCCCTGCTCGGCAGCGACGACAACCCTTCCGTGCTCGCCCAGGCCCTGCCCACCCTGGCCACCGAGCTCAAGCGGATCCGCTCCCACCCTGACCTCGCCTACCTCTGCGGCGAATACCTCAGCCTGCACTGGCAGCCGCTCTACGTGGGCGAGATGCACGGCCTCTGCGCCGCCCACAAGCTCAGCCACCTCGGCAGCGCCACCCTCCCCGAGCTGTTCGAGGTGTTTCTGCCCGAACGGGTGCGCTCGGTGGTGACCACCGAGACCAACCCAGCCATCCGGGAGGCGCTCTTTGATCTGGCGATCAACCAGTCGTTCCGGCGCGATCTGTTTATAAAGGGAAGGGTGGAGCTGGGTGGTCCGCTGCGGCAGCAGGCGCTCGCGGCGGTGCGGCTGCGGCGGCTGCAGGCCGCCGGCGGCCCGCACAAAGATTATGTGTTCATCACCAGCTGCGGCGAGTTTCACGCCGATCCCGCCCTCTGCCGCGCCCTTGAGGATCTGCTGGCCGATGGACCCTGCGATCTCAGCCAGCTGGGCCAGGCCCTGGCGCTGGATGCCGATGCCCTGCTGCCCGGCCTGGCCATCCTGGTTCACTCCGGCCGCCTTGCCCTCGATCGCGGCGCCGCCGCCGAGCCGGCCGGCGCTCCGGCCCGCCGCGCCAACGGGCGGCTGCAGCGCCTGATCGCCCAACGCGGCGCCTACAGCCACCTGGTGGCCCCGGCCAGCGGTGGCGCCATCCCGTTTTCCTTTCTTGACGGCCTGGCTCTCGAGGCGTGGGGCCAGGGCATCGAGCAAGCCGATCTGCCGGGCTGGATGGAGCTCGGTATCCAGCTGGCGGGAGCCCAGCTTCGCGACGAGGCGGGGCAGCTGCTTGAGGAGCCTGACCTGCGCCAGCAGAAGCTGGCAGATGTGGTCGCCGAGCTGCTCAGCTGGCGCTTTTCCCTGATGCGGGACCTTGGCGCTCTCGGCTGATCAGCACCGCAGCCGCAGCGTGCGGGGCAGTTCCTCGAGGATGGTGCCCTCCGCATCGAGGGCGGGGTAGGGGCGGTCCTGCCGGCGGCACCAGGCGGCCACCTCCGGGTAGGCCCACTCGAACAGGCGCTCCCGATGGCGCTGCGGCGCCATTCCTTCGCCCCGTTCCGGCACCACGCCGGCGGCCTGGCGTTGGCGCAGCGCCTCGAACAGCAGGATTGCCGTGGCCACGCTCACATTCAGTGACTGCACCATCCCCCGCATCGGGATGAAGATCGCCTGATCCACCAGGGCCGCCGTGGCCTCGCTCAGGCCCCACTTCTCGGCACCGAGCACGAAGGCGGTCGGGCCGCTGAAGTCGCACTGGCGGTAGTCGATCGCCTCCACCCCCAGGTGCGTGCCGTAGAGGCGGAAGCCCCGCTCGCGCAGCTCGGCCAGCAGCGGCGGCGCCTCGGCGTGGCAGTGCAGCGGCACCCATTTCTGGCTGCCCTGGGCCGTGCTGTTGAACGTGGGCAGCCGTCCCTGATGGCACACCGCATGGGCGTCCATCACGCCCACCGCGTCGCAGCTGCGCAGAATCGCCGAGAGGTTGTGCGGCTTCTCCACGTGCTCCAGCAGCACCGTGAGATCGTCCATGCGGCGATCGAGCACGGCCTTGAGGCGTTCGAAGCGGCGTGGCAGCAGGGGCATGGGCAGGAAACCGCCGGCTGGCTCAGAGCCTCAGCTGGCCCGCCGACCGCTGCGGCAATCGCCTCACCCTTGCCATCGATCCCCATCCATGGAGTGATCCTTTCCATTCTGCGATGGCAGGCGGGACCGCTGCCCCCGACCGATGTCGGGAGCGCTGCTCACCTCGGCTGATCACGGTGTTCCGCCGGGTTGCCGTGGCGCCAGGATTTCCCGGTGCCGCCCCTGCCGGTGATGCCACCAGGAAAACCTGAGCCTGCCCCTGCCGGTTTCGACCAGCGTGTCTACGCCGCCGTGGCCCGCATCCCCCGCGGCCGCCTGGCCACCTACGGCCAGATCGCCGAGTTGATCGGCGCCTATGGCTGCGCCCGCCAGGTGGGCTGGGCCCTGCGCCGCCTTTCCCTGCCCTCGGCGGTGCCCTGGCAGCGCGTGGTGAATGCCAGAGGGCAGATCAGCTTCACCCCCAGCCGCGAGGGCAGCGACTGGATCCAGCGGGAGCTGCTGCTGGCCGAGGGTGTCCCGGTGGACGGCCAGGGCCGCCTGCCCCTGGGGCGCTATCAGTGGATCCCACCCCTGCAGGACGCCCTGGACGGTTGAGGTGGCCCTCCGCTGCGGCTGGGCGGATCCGCGGCCGCGACGTGATGTGAAGCGCTTTTACGAAGCACCACAACGCGTAACGAGCCGCCGCGTCGCGCAGTACACCATCGAATGCTCTCCCTACCGTCGATTCCAGCGATTCCTGCGCCTGTGCTCCCCACCCCCAGCCCCCGCGGCGAACTCACCACCCAGCTGGCGGTGGCCTGCCTCGGCGCCGGCGTGATCACCAGCATCGCCGTGGCCCAGGGCCAGAATCCGCTCACCGCCCTCGGCATCACCCTGTTCTCGGCCGTGGCGGCCGTGGCCGTCGGCCAGGTGCTGTGAGTGAGCTGCGGGCCCTGATGCCCGCCCTCTCCGGCAAGACCTATTTCAACTACGGCGGCCAAGGCCCCCTGCCCACCGCGTCGCTTGAGGCGATGGTGGCGGCCTGGCAGCGGATCCAGGAGCTCGGTCCCTTTTCCGACGCCGTATGGCCCTACCTCGGCAGCCTGACCGCCACCCTGCGCGGCCGGCTGGCCCGCTGGTTCGGCGTGCCGCCGGCGCGCGTGGCCTTCACTGAAAACGTCACATCCGGATGTGTGCTGCCGCTCTGGGGGCTGCCCTGGGAGAGCGGCGACGAGATCCTGCTCGGCGATGCGGAGCATCCCGGCGTGGTGGCCGCCTGCCAGGAGCTGGCCCGCCGCACCGATCTGCGGCTGGCGACCGTACCGG
>B570J29032_109957942_pt1 | contig 11091 bp, 9 predicted proteins | sample LakMenEpi16Nov12_FD_29032 | JGI IMG/M metagenome (IMG submission 29032)
AAGACAAAACACTAGAGTTGCTTATTCAGAAACTTATTATACAAGAAAAAAAGAATTAATCACTAGATTAAAAGAATTACAAGATAAAAAAACTGATAAATCAGAATTTAATACTGGTGAAGCATTTAGTGAAATCTATGATTTACTATTTTCTTTTAGAGATTCACAAGGTCAACCTATTCCTTCTGAATTAAAAGCAGAGAGAATACAAAAAATTAAAGAATTACAACAAAAAATTAATGACTCTAAATTTGCAGAGCAAAAAACTTCTAAGTTAACTAAAGCACAAGCATCTGAATTAAATGAGTATATCAATATTATTAAATCAAAAACAGAAACATTATCTGATGAGCAAAAATTAAGATATTTAAAACTGATAAAAGAAAATACACCAGATGGATTAACTGCATTAGAATCTGCAGAAATACAAGGTATATATAGTGAATTAGCAGAAATTTCTTCTAAGATACCTACTGAGTATTATATGGAGACAATGAACTATTATCTAACACAAATATTAGGTAAAGGTGAAACTAGTGAAACTACTGTTGATGATTTAATAAACTCAGAATCATTTAAAGATTTATTAAGTGATGATACAAAATTTAGAAATTGGTTTTTTAACAACCATGTTACTAAAAAAAGATACTCAAGAACAGGCGACATTGATATATATTTTGAAAGACTTGCATGTTATTCAGTATCAGTACCAAATAATGAAGAAGACTATATTAAAACTAAATTAATCAATCCTCAAACTGGTACTGAGTTTACAATTAATGGATTACCAAATTCAAGACACACTGAATTTAGAATTAAAAATGACCCTAAGTATAGAACAATACCTATAGGGGAAGATTGGAAAGATTATATTGGTACCATTAAAGATAATGCTGGTAACTATTTACCAAGACCTTATAAGAAAGGAGAAACTAATAGTGCAAAAGATGATAGATTTGTAGACTATGACTATTTAAAACTTAAAGCAGCAAATAATGATCAATATAAATTAATTGAAACCATTAAAGAATATTACATTAAGTTTCAAAATGATGCTGCACTTGGTTCAAGATTATGGTATGACTTACCAAGATATGGTAAAAAAGGTATGTTAGAAAATCTTCAAGCTGGTGCATTATCTGATAAAGCAAAAGCACTTAAAGGTTCATGGGATTACTATTGGCAAAAAATGATAGGTAAATCTAATGATGATTATGAATTAGGTTTAAACTATGATGCAAAGAAAAATCTTGTAACAACAGATATGCAAGGTAATGAAATTAGTTACGTACCAGTAACAGGTACATATAACTTAGATATTGAAAAAACATCTAAAGACTTTTTACCTGGTATATTTCAATACATTCAGTCAATTAATATGCAGGCTAAATTAATTGAATCTGCACCATTACTTAATTCTATATTATCAGTATTAGAAGATCCTAAAAATGGTTTAAAAAATATTAATAAACAAAGTAGAACCATAAATAAAATTACAGGTAAACTTGTAAATGTAAATAAAAATAAAGGTGATACATATAATAGACTTGAGCAAGTAAGATCACTTGTAGAAAGAGAACTGTATGGTAGAAAAATTGTAGGTATTGAAGAGAGTAATCCTTGGTTGCATAAAATGTCAAACTTTATGTTAAGTGCAGCTGGTAGAGCAACACTTGCTATTAATGTTCCTTCAGATTTAAAAAACAGATATGGTCAGATAGTACAAAATCTTATTGAAGCTTCAGGAGGTAAATATGTATCATTAAAATCTATGGCATTAGCAAGACCTTGGGCTGCTAAAACTATGTTAGAATGGTCAGCAGTAGGAATATATGCTAGAGGTAGTCAATCTCTTAATTCACAAATAATTCAATCTTTTGATGCATTCTTTAAAACTGAAAAACAATTTGGTGAAAATTTATCAAGAACTAGAGCTAAAGACACACTTGATGGTTCTTGGATGTATTCATTCAGAAAATTTGGTGAGATGGAAGCTGCTATGCAATTATTTGGTGGATTTATGCATCATCAATATGTAGATCAAATTACTTCAACAGGTAAAGTTGTACCAATAAGATATATTGATGCTTGGGAATTAGATAAAGATGGTGTACTTTCATTAAAAAAAGGTATTAATCCTGAATGGGGAAATAAAACTATATATCATACAGTAGAAGCTACAGATACACTTGAATCAATTTCTGAAAAATATTCTATTCCAGTAGATGAATTAAAAGCTAAAAATAGAATATCTAAAAATGAAAATCTTATAGAAGGTAGTGAGTTAGTAATTGCTCAATCAGTTAAATTTAAACAATTTAAAAATAAATTTCAAACTATTTCTAGAAGATTATATGGTGTATATGATGATTTTGGACAAGCAGAAGGTAATAAATATTTTATTTATAGAATGTTTTACTTTATGAGAAAATGGACAACATCAATGTTTACAAATAGATTTGGTGCTGATTTATCTAAAGAAAATAGATGGGGAAGAAGATATGATTGGGGATTAGGTGAAACATCAAGAGGTTATTATATATCTGGTATTGTTTCATTATATAAATTAGTTAAATCTGCAGGTAAATATTATCCGTATATGTCTGAAGAAGATAAAATTGATACCAAAAAAATGATATCAGAAGGAGTATCAATATTTCTTTTCAGTGTATTAGGTGGTTTACTATTTGCATATGATCCTGATGATGATGAAAGATGGGAAAAAATTAAAAATAGATCAGATGCATTTGGTACTGAAGGTTTTAAAATGAATGGTTTTATTACTAATCACATGTTAAATTTACTATTACAAGTAGGAGCTGAAACATCTGCATTTGTACCTTTACCTGGTTTAGGTTTTGATGATTATAATAACTTCATTAGTGTAACAAGTACATCTTTTGGATCTACATTGACCTTATATGCAAAAATTATAGAAGATATATTTATGATGGTAGCTGGAAAAGATGCAGCATATTACCAAATTGAAAGTGGTCCATATTCATGGCAAAAAGAAGGTCAAGCTAAAATAAAAAGCCATATTTTAAAAACAATTGGTATAACAGGTAGAACAGGTGATGTTGAAACACTTATTAAAAATTATGAAAGGTATTCTTCTAAAATATAAATAACAATGGCTAATAAAACAACAGGAAGTGCAGGTACTTCAGTAAAAGTATCAAGACCAGGTGTACACTCTAAGAATGGTACATCTAAGCTTAAAAAATCAAAGCTCTATAAGAAAGGATATAGAGGTCAAGGTAAGTAGGAAAAAAAAAGGAGAGAACCGTTGTGGCTCTCTCCTTATATTATTTTAATTCATTTGATAATTTATTTACACAATCCTCATATGCTTCAGAAGGTGTTGAATATTTATTACTGCAATTATCAAAGGTTGTTTTTTGCTCATCACTTAAGTTGCTATAACCAATCATTTGTGTAATCGGACCAATTTCTGCACAATCACAAGGATTAACAGCACTTCCACATGAATTAAACAATGTTAATCCAATAATAGATGAAGCAATATAAACACCTTGTTTAATAGTTATATTAAAATTTTTCATTTAGATTATTTTTAATTTTTTTATAATTTTTAATTACATTTCAACAATGCTCCAGCTGGACCAGCGTATGCATCTTGACACTTTTTATACTTTTTATATTCTTCATTGGATTGATTTCCAGTTGCAAATGGCATACCATATCTTTCTCCATTATCATTTATTAATCTTTCAGAAGGAACATTTAAAATATCATAACAATCACATGCACTAGGTGTAGTATCACATGCTTTAGCAATTATAAATATAACTACCGCAATAATTATATACTGTCCAATTGTTAATACTGGTTTTTTAACAGGTGTTGCGTTTTCCATAAATTTTATTTATTTATATTTATTTATATTTAAATATATCAAGTTTAAAAAGGAGATACATTGCTGTACCTCCTAATTGATATATTTGTTTAACTATACTCCCTTGGAGCAAGTGTCTTTATAAGAAGAATTCTCCTCCTAATGTGTCATCTTTATTAGCATCATCAAAATCAAGATCAAAATTAAAATCATCATCTTCTAGTATATTTTTTGCTATAACTTTAATTTCTCTTTTATCTAACTTTTCTTGTAACTGTATAAGTTCCTCAGCTTCAACAGGTTTAACCTCTTCTACTTCAAGTGTTTCTTCAAGTGCTTTTTTCTCAGCATTTGGTATTCTTATTAGAATATCATCTAAAGATAGTCTTTCTACTTGAGTTTCTACTATAGGTGCTTCAAATGTATTACCTGCTGGATCTTCATAGAATACAGCATCATAATTTGCAGCATATCTAATATCTTCATCAAGTATATCAGCTTCAATATCAGCTTGCATGTTATCTCTTTCAATTGCTAATTGAGATAACTCAGCATTTTCTTCAGCTTTTTCAATCTCAGTAAGAATATTTAACTGATTCTCAGGTTGCCCATAGTTTAACTCTAATTGATCTACAGGAACTAATTCAGCACCTTCAACAAAGTTAGCTAAATCAAATTCAAATGCAACAAACCAGTGAAATTTTCTCTGGTCATCCATCCAGTCTCTAGGATGTGATTTTTTCAATGCATAAGTAACATGATTATAGAATGCCCACAATGAATTTATCTCACAGTTGTAGTCATAACTTGGTTTATCCATTTGTTGTTTTACAATACTTATCTGCTCATTAGTAAGAAGTTCATACTCTGCGTATAATATACCCAATAATTCAGCTTGTTTTCTTTCAGTAATAGTAATTTTCTTCATTGTATCTTTATCAGCTACAATTCTATCAAAGTATATATCTGCATTACTAATTTGCTCAATGATTGCTTTAATAGTTTCAGTGTCTGCAGTTCCAAGATGTTTTCTTCCATATGAACCCATATCTCCGGCTACTACACCATTCATACATATGAATACATAACCACCCATTGCACATTTAAATCTCATTAGTTTATTATAACTATTAGACCATGCAAACATTAATCCTATCTCAGGATCTTTATCATAGTTAATATAATATATGCCTTGAGCAATAGAGCCATCAGAATTAGATCTATATGTTTCTTTTTCTACAGTAAAACCATGGAGAGCTAATTGCTCCATGGTATGATTAATAATAAATTCATGTGAGATAACAGTATATGATTCTGCATGATTTGGTAATGCTACACTAGTTAAATATTCTTTTGTGCAGTCTTTAGTTCTTATTGCCATTTTAAAATAATTTTAATTGATTACTATTTGGTGCTAACTGGTTAATTTCTTTATTGATTTTCTGTAAATAAAATTGCTTATTAATTAAATATTCATCAAAAGGTTTCTTTACATAGTTAATGAATACAGTCTGCATCCACTTACCACTTTCAACTTGTATCTTTCTACCATCAGTTTTATTTGTCTTAATAATTTTAGACCCTTTCTCAGATATATAATATCTAATAGTCTGCTGTAGTTTTGTAGCTGAATACTCAGACATTTCTATTTTCTCTTCAATAAATTCCCAGTCACCTTTTATCTTAACTCCTCCACAATAATCATACACATTAGTCTGAGTAAGTAGAAAAGCTTCAGGTTTAATACCGTGTACAAAATGATAATATATTGCTCTTGGTATAATTAAAAAACTTTTATTTTTATGTAAGGCCAGATTATTAAACTCAAATCTACCTTTACACTTAGTTGCAGCATAATAGAACGTACCATTTCCTTCTTTAAAAAGATAATGCGGATTCTCTTGCTTCATTTCATTATATCTATCTTTATCAACAAGTTTATAATCATGTATTGCTATGTAGTTATTTACATCTCCAAGAATCATTTTACTATAAGTATCATGTTCTAATTGAAGATTAGTTATCTTTTCCCATCTATTGCAAATCTCTAGATACTTATCTTGATATTCTCTAGGTATAATAGTTTCTAGACCATCAGTATTTTGCATCAAAGGATATGCATCAGGAATCTCTTCACATATCATTTCATATAGCATGCATAAACTTAACTGGCCATTAATTGTAATTTGCATAGTAAACTCTGGGTCATACAGAAAACTATTAGCATCATTACTTAATCCATAAGTTGAATTAAGAATAATCTTATATACATAATTCCTTACATCTTTTTTACTTATCTTCTTTCTTTCATTAAAGAACCATTCATATAACTCACAAAATTCTGCTTTTGGTAAATGTGCTGGAGACCAACCATTTCTGATTGCTAAGTTGGGATAATATGATACCACATCACTTGACATAATAATAACATCTTTACTAGACTCATATATACCACTCTTTCTTGCACCGTGAATACCACCTAAACCAAAATCAGTTTTAACACCTTTATAATTCAGACTATATTTAAATCCTCCTTTTGTGTTTTCTGGATATACAATTATTTCATTAAATCTTGTTAATAGTTTTTGAAATGTTGCAGTTTTAAATTCAGTATAATCAAGTATTATATCTTTTACAGTAATACTTTCTCTTTTAGTTCTTAATTGTCTTAACTCATACTTTTTAATACCAGTACTCTCACTCAAGAAATGTAAAAACAACTCTTTACTAATTCTTGGCTCAGATGCACTGAATAAAGGAATATTATACTCCTCAGTTAATGTTTTCCTTAAAGCAATTTGACTTTTACTAAGCATCATTATACGCTTAGTTGACTTTACATCATTCCAACAATAACCAATTATCTCATCAATCTGATTAAATGTGGTCACTTTGGTAGTATGGTGTATTGGCATATCCTGTATGTTTTCCCAATCCATACTATACTGAATCCACTTTAGTGAGCTTCTTTTAGCAGGATTATCCCAATGATTTAACTTAAAGACATCTACTTGCTTAACACTCATAGTCTTTTCATAAAAATCTAGGAATTCCCCATTACTTTGTTTATTAATTACATGCTGTGCTTTACCATATATCCAGTTAGCAATTTCACTACCTGACATATAAGATAGACTTTCAGCATTCTGAATTATATATTCAGTTATCTGACCATCAAATCCTAATCCATTATAAGATACATGCCATTCATCATGTAATATATTCCTTTTAATAAATTGAATGTAATCATCAAAATCATTTTGTAAATCATGTACAACAAATACATGTCTCTCATCTGATTTTATGCTTTCAAAGCATGCTATGAAACAGTTAATCATAGTCTCATAATCCATAACCCAGTGGGTCTTAGCTGTTTGTGCCATATTTATTATTCAGTTAAGCTGTTTCCCCTATTTAGTTAAAAACACAGAGCATCAGTAATGACACTCTGTGAATTATTTAATTATTTTGCAGGTTGTACTGCTTTATCAAGTGTAGTCTGAAAGTCAAACTCTTTAGCATTAATACCTATATAGTTAATTAGATTTTTAATATCTAACTTGTTATCTAAGTAGTACTCTTGAAATGTTTCACTTGACACTCTTTCTTCTTTTACATTTCTACCATTAGGTCTCAATGCTTTAGTAGCAGTAGGGTCTCCATTTTCATCTAGTTTTGGTAACATGTGTAATGTAGTTTTAGTTACTTTACCTATGATAACAAATAATCCTGATGTCAAATCATAGATACACTCTACATAGGGTGAATCATTAGATACTGGTATCATTCTAAATGTACTGTGTCCATTCCATTCTGAACTAATTAATGTCATTGTGTTTTCTCCTGTCATAATTTTTATTTTAAATCTTTATTTAATTTTTGTAACTCTTCTATGTTTACTATTAATATTTCTTTTTCCATATCTGGTATAGTACATAATTCTCCTACATCTCTTAATGTCTCTTCTGATATACCAAGTAACTCAGAATAAATATTAAAATACTTTTCAGGAAATAAAAAGCTATCCATATACATGAAATTGCTGCCATTCTTATCAAAATGGTCTCTTATTTTGCGCTTAACTGTGGGATTCATCTTACTGTATCTACCATTAATTAAATGCATCCAATCATCTTTCATGTCAGAAAAATCAAATGTATATAATACCTCAGTATCATTCAGTTTAATATAATCACTTAGTCTATTGTGTTTTAACAGTACATTTTTCTCAAAATTCAGATAGTCTTGATCTTTTCTTTCATGAAAAATTGCTACTAGTTTCATATCCTCAGGTTTTACATAATCATTCCAGCCAAAATAAGTTTGAACTGGAGTAACACTTAAACCTTTTTTAATGCCCAAGAGTGGATATACAAATATCTTGGATTTTTGAAAGTAATTCTTATAAAGCGCACTAATACTCATAATTGTTATAGTTTTACATTACCGGTTGCTAATTGATATGGAAGAGTAAAATCCTTATTAGTATAATGATAGTCTACAACTGTCAATATCTCTTTAAAATTTTCTTCCCACACCTTTAATGTTTCTGTTGATACTTGAAAAGGATAAATTAAATTAGCTTTATCAATCACAATAAAAGTAATAACAATTTTCCATTCAGCCATATCAGGTATACCTTTAAGATATTTACCCAAACTCAACTGTTTATACATGACGGCCTGTATCCAATATTTATAATATTGCACTGAGTCTGGAAAATCCTGAATAGGTTTACCAGTTGTTTTTAAGTCATTAATAAATAAAGTCTTAGTATTATAGTCCATGACTACATTATCTAAGATACCTTTAAAACCAAATTTATACTTACTTGATTTTATCTGTACACCTTCTTCATTAAAGATCTTAACATTCTCATCTATATCACCATTAAGTTGCATCAACTCACTCACAATTGGATGCTTTCTTAATAACTCTACAGATTCTTTTGCTGTGTCTAGTGTAGCTTGATCCACAATAGTCTTACCTTGCTTTACTTTTAAAAATTCAAAGTACTGCATATTCTGTTCAGTTGTCATTTTTGCAATTCTACCTTCATCATTTTTTAATGACTGATACAAGTTAATACCTGCAAGTACATTAATTATTGAATCAGGGAAATCAGTTAATGTTAAATCAGTATCAGGTTGTGATTGATAAACCTTAAAGACTTCATCTACTAATAACCTGTTGTTATCTTTTGGAAGATTACTAGGTATTACTATGAATTCTTTATCAAAATTCTTTGGTTCAAGTAGTAAACAATGTACTACTTTCCCTGCTACTAAATGAGCATCAACCATATCTTCTCTTTGATTTAAGATATAGTGTCTATAAAAAGCTGCCGGTGAATACAGCAGCTTATTTATACTTGAGTAACTAAAATAAAAGTCACTATTATAAAATTGATTTAATTCTTCATTATAAGAAATAGCCATCAGTGTTTGTTTTTAATTCTAGATTCACATTATCAAAATCAATTAAGACTTTATCTATTTTTTCAGGTTCTGTTGCAATAGATGCAACAACTGCTTCTTCTTCTAAATCAGGTAATTCAAGTTCTGGGGATGATACAACAAAGTCTTCTTGCACTACAAAAGTATAATTAAAATCCATAGCTTCAAGATATTCAGTACATAAAGTAATAGTTTTTACTCTAAAATATAAAGAATTACCTCCATCAGTTATATCATCCCCGTGGAGCTTTAGCACTATGTCAACATTTTCTTTAGTTAATTGCTTATGCTTTTTCAGTTTATCCATAACATCATCAATATTCATTCTAAAATATGAACTTGGTAATGTCATTAAAGATAATAATGATTTAAAATTTACATGTCCTTTACTTCTACATTGCTGCATTTGACCAGAGTATGAATAAAATAGTAAACTAAGATATAATACACTGTCTTCAAAATTTGAATTAGCCATGATTTCCATAGCCATTGTGTGATTATCAGTATCAGAACTATTAAACATTTCACATAAACTTTCAAACATATCAGAATCAATACCTAATGCCTCATTTCCATTAAGGTGTTTTAGTAATTCTGATTCATCATATACTGGTAGAGTTGACTTATTTATTTCATGATAAGCACTAAGATACTCATCTTGTATTTTATTATATCTTTTAGAAGAATAACTAGTACCAGATGTTAATCTAAATGGAATATATGAACTTTCAAGAAAACCTCTTGTATTATATGAAACTCCAATTGATTCTTCAGTATAAAATTCTAATGCATCTATTACTTTTTGATTATAATAATCATCACCTAAGTTTAAAGCTAAATAATTTTCAAAATATTGTTTAAACTCAACAGTAGCAACAGTATATGTCCATTGATAAGTAATGTATTTTGAATTACTATTTTCTGAAACAAAAATTGCTGTTGCATCTGCTAAATTAGTAGTAGATTTAATTTTGTAATCTTTTGTCAGATTTTTAAGTTTTACTCTTGGAATATTAACTCCTTTTGCAAAATATAATTTATCATTTAATGTAGGTATATAACCTGTTGATACTGTGTTAAATATTTTATTATCATCCACATTATCAAAATCACATATTTTAGTTTCTATTTCAAACCTAAAAGATAAAGAATTTATGTCATGATTATCATACCAATCACCATTTGTAAGTTCCATTTCTATAAATAATGCCTCTTTCATATAATTTAATTTTAAAAAAAGCGGCTTTTACACCGCTTTATATTTGTTTTAATTGTGTTTATGCTCCTTTTTATGGGAAACAGTTTTATGCTTTTACTATTTAACAGCCATCTTCACTACTTGTGGATTTTGCATTAGCTTAGCAAATTTAGGCTTATTGCCTGCTAATAACTCTTTCACTAAATAGTATTTAAGATCATTAGTGAATGCATCACAGTCTGTAGTAAGTTTTACTAATCTGTTTATCATAGCATCACTTATAGAATGATTAGCTGCATGTGTCAATGAATAATTTATAAGTCTTGTAGTAATAATACTACTAATATCAGCTCTAAATTCATCTCCAGTACCTATTGCTCCATTTAATGCTCCAACTACATATGCTTCATTTACATTAGTCATAATATCAGCTGGAGATATAATTTTATCCATCTTGTTATTAATAAACATAGTGAACATACTAGAGAATTCAGGTCCTACTGAACCTTCTCCAATCATTTGAATTAACGGTAACTGCTCTTCAAACTTCTCAATAGAACTAATAGCATTAAAGAAAG
>B570J29032_109957938_pt1 | contig 11089 bp, 6 predicted proteins | sample LakMenEpi16Nov12_FD_29032 | JGI IMG/M metagenome (IMG submission 29032)
GTTCGTAATTTTTTGATATGGACAATTTGTTGGATAACTTCCGCTACCCGCATCCAACTTCATGTTTGCTTGCAATGAACCCGAGTTTCCATAATGACCATTTAACAAATAAGATCGTTCATAACAATGACTATGGCCGTTCAAAACCAAATCAACTCCACCAGTTTCTAAAATAGGCACTATGTTTTGTCTCATATCCACTAATTCCCCGTCTAGAAAATTGGAGTTATCTGAATTATGACTTCCTTTAGTATATGGTGGATGATGCCAATAGGCTACAACCCAAGGCAAGGTATTTGCCGCCAAATCAGCCGTTAACCATGTTGCCATTGGTCCTCCTGCGCTTCTGCTTTGATCGTATGAATCCAATGAAATAAAATGGACGTTCCCGTAATTATATGAATAATAAGCTTCAGTACCTGAGGGTACTCCACCAGCTTCTCCAGATTTGGGTAATGAAAAAATATCAAAGTAGGCTGGTGCCGGAGAAAATGGAATATTATGATTGTAATCGTGATTACCGGGAGCGGGCCATGTTACAACACGTTTCATTTCATTCATATATCCATTTGGTGAAAAAACATTCGTTTGATACTCGCTATCAAATCCGCCTTCATAGGCATTATCTCCTAACCAAATCCAACCATCAATATGACTAGATCCTATATAACTTAAAAAGCCGTCGCGTGCATTAGCCTGATTAGAATTGCCTGTACCTGCATCCCCAACCACCCAAAAATTAACTTTATTGGTAGACCCTGTTAATGGGCTAGTTTTGAAATAAATTGATGGACTAGCTGCTGAAAGCGTAGAGCCAGAGGCACCAATTGTATAGTAGTAAATTGTTGAAGGAGTTAAACCAGTAATTTTCACTTCATGATTCGTTGTAATTGAAGGGTCTGAGGTTACGTTAGTTAAAGAGGAAACACTAGAACCATAAAAAACTTTTGAATCACATGGTGTCGTTGTCCTCCATTTTACAATCATGGAAGAAGGCGTTCCAAGATTTAAATATGGCCCCCTGTCAACACTGTATGATGGAACAGTTGTTATCCCGTCCAATTTTAAATTAAAACTAATGTCAGAACTGCTTCCGCTTTCTTGATGAATTTCAACGCAAATAATATTTGTACCAGTGCTTAATACTAGAGGACTAATTACCGATGAATTCCATGCACTTTCCGCACCAAATGCAATAGCAGAATTTGCCAAAGTATTGAATAAAACAGGACCCGATGGTAAATTATCTCTCCAAACTTCAACTCCATTAATATAAACAACTGCTCCATCATCCCTCACTACCTGTAAACTTAAACTAGTTAAAGCGGCAGGATTGGCTACTGTAAAAGTTTTACGAAAATACGTGGTAATGTTTTTATTAGAAGAATTACTACCAAAACTAACCACCGTTGCCTCATCTCCATCACCATAACCCAATTCAGCGTTACCCGAAGACCAAAAAGAATCATTGTAACTTAAAGTTAACCAGTTCGTTGCTTGATTTGAACCATTATCCAAATACCTCCAACTACTACCAGCGGAAATAAGTGATACCTGTGATAAAACACTATTTAATGATATAAATGTGAAAAGTAAAAAACTACATAACCTCATTCAACAAAGATATTGACGAGCTTAAAGCGAATAGTTAACTATTTATTACGAATTAGTTAGGAATATGTGATACTAAAATTAAATTAATGTAATAATTACTCCTCCTTAAAAGGGTTCCTAGGAATCCATTCTTCCGGTTGTAAAAATCTGATAAAGGATTTTTGAATGAGCTTTGAAAGTGTATTTTGTGCTTTAATATAGCACAAAAGATCTCTGGGTTTGGCACCAATCGTTGTTTTTATTTCTGCTGCCGTGCGGCCAAGATTAACATGATGTTTTTCTTTACTTAATGCAGATGATATCAAATTACAAAGTGTGTTCTGATATAATTCATATTCTCTGTTTAAAGAATAATCAATACCAATGTAATGTGCTTCAAATTTATTTTCGCTCAAATTAAAAGAACTATTGAACCCAATCAATTTCTGATTCAAAAAAAATCCGGTAAGTGTAAACTTATCATCAAATATGGCTTTGCACCTACTAAAGTAATTTTTAGGTAATTGTAATAATTTAAATTTGGCACGTTCAAATACTTGAAGGTATAATGTATTAATTGAATCTTCTCGTTCAACTATTTCATCATATTGTAGCTCTCTTACCTCTACTGATGAAAATTTCTTTTGAATAGTTTTTGACCGATTTCGGTACTTTTTTGAAAATAATTGCACATAGTCTTCTATGCTTTCTACTTGTGATGGGATTTCAACAATTAAATTCGGCTCAACTGAAAACATTTCATAACCAGATGATTTAAAGAGTTGTTTTGGTCTTAGTGGTTCTTCAAAATCTTTAATCAGAATTGCAGATAGCATACCTGTCTTTTTTTCTTCACCGCTAATAATATCCAATACCTTAATAACCAAGTCATGTTTCTCCTTTTCACCAACTTCCTCCCGAAATATAAAGCCATACTCTCCTGAAATAATACTATTTCCGCATGTAAACAGGCGAAGTAAATTTTCGTCTTTATTCTTATAAAGATACTTCTCTAATAATTTTAAAGTTCCTGATTCATTTTCTTCCCGCTCACTTTTAATTAAATCACCAAAAATACCGGCGTTAAAATCAGTAATCTGGCAATTAACAAAGCCAATAGGCTTCAAATTGCTAAATATAATGCAATATCTTGTTTGCAACTTAGCATTAGTACAAGCCTCAATTAAACTAAGATACTCCTTATTAAAAAAAATATCTTCAGGTTGAATGATTTGAGTCAACTGATTTTCAGGAATTGAGCTAGCGCAATCAAAAAGTGTGAACGAATAGTTGTTATCTAACTTCCGATGGGGAGCAAATCGTTTTTTAGAATTAACAGGTTTACAAAAAAGAGTCATTCGCGTATAAAGGTAAAAAAACCATTAAATTCAATGGATAAACTGATTCAAAAAATTAAAAATTAACTAATTTTAATGTAAATTTATCGAATGAACTTTAAAACAAGTCCGGTTATTGACCAAGTTGGTATTGAAGAACGCGTTGCCCGTTTTAATACACGGAGCATCAAGAAACAATCAAAAGTAAGTGCATTAAAGCTTGCCCTAAACATGATTGACCTCACAACACTCGAAGGCAAAGACACAGAAGGTAAAATAATTCAAATGTGTCATAAGGCAGTTCAACCAGGAGAAGGAATTGCTGACTTACCAACAGTTGCGGCAGTATGTGTTTATCCTACCTATGTTGCGCTTGCGAAAAAAACGCTTGGAACGAGTGGCGTAAAAGTAGCCTCTGTTGCTACAGCCTTTCCAAGCGGAAATTCAACGAGAGAAATTAAACTTTTAGATACAAAATTAGCAGTTGATAATGGTGCAGATGAAATTGACATGGTAATTAGTAGAGGAGAATTTTTAAAAGGAAATTACAACTTTGTATTTGATGAAATTTCTGCCATTAAAGATGCATGCGGTAAAGCTCGTTTAAAAGTTATTTTGGAAACAGGTGAATTGAGTACATTAGATAACGTAAGAAGAGCAAGTGATATTGCCATAGCTGCCGGAGCCGATTTCATTAAAACAAGTACAGGAAAAATTCAACCAGCCGCCACAATGCCAGTAACATTGGTTATGCTGGAAGCTATTAAAGATCACTACCTAAAAACAGCACAAATGGTTGGGATGAAGCCGGCAGGTGGTATCAGCACTGCAAAAGCTGCACTTCAATACCTCGTAATGGTTAAAGAAACCTTAGGTGCACAGTGGTTATCAAATGAATGGTTTAGGTTTGGAGCCAGTAGTTTAGCTAACGATATTATTTTACAATTAGGCAAAGAACAAAAAGGTGTTTACTATAGTAAGGATTATATAAGTATAGATTAAAAAAATTAAGGAAGATGAGCACAGAAACAACAGGTTTTAATTGGGAATATGCCCCGGCACCAGAAGCAATTGATCATGCCAAAATAAAAAAACAATACGAATTGTTCATAAACGGTGAATTTGTAAAACCACTATCAAAAAAATACTTTGAAACTATTAACCCGGCTACTGAACAAGTGCTTTCAAAAGTTGCAGAGGCAAATGAAAAGGATGTGCATGCCGCAATGATAGCTGCCAAAAATGCTTATGACAAATATTGGAAAAAATTGTCAGGGGCCGATCGGGCAAAGTATATATACAGAATTGCAAGAGTAATACAAGAAAGAAGCAGAGAATTAGCGGTTATTGAAAGTTTAAATGGAGGAAAGGCTATTCGCGAGAGTAGAGATTTTGATATACCCACTGCTGCTAATCATTTTTTCTATTATGCCGGTTGGGCTGATAAATTAGCTTATGCTTTCCCCAATAAAAAAATTGAATCTGTTGGTGTTGCCGCACAAATTATCCCTTGGAACTTTCCACTCTTAATGGCTGCCTGGAAAATTGCACCGGCTTTAGCTACAGGAAATACTGTTGTTTTAAAGCCTGCGGAAAGTACTCCATTAACTGCCTTAAAACTTGCAGAATTAATACAAGATTGTGATTTACCTCCGGGAGTAGTAAATATTATTACCGGATTCGGGGCTGCGGGTGCAGCAATGGTTAATCATCCACTAGCCAATAAAATTGCTTTTACCGGAAGTACGGATGTAGGGAAAATTATACAGAAAGCAGTTGCTGGAACAGGCAAAAAAATAACTCTTGAGTTAGGAGGTAAAGCTGCTAACATCGTTTTTGAAGACGCACCTATTAATCAAGCAGTTGAAGGAATTGTTAACGGCATCTTTTTTAACCAGGGTCATGTTTGCTGTGCAGGATCAAGGCTTTTTATTCAGGAAAGTGTTTCAGAAGAAGTTATTCAAAAATTAAAAGCTCGCATGCAAACTTTAATTGTTGGAAATCCACTTGATAAAAATACAGATATAGGCGCAATTAATAGTAAAGAGCAACTTGAAAAGATTAATTCTTATCTAAAAATTGGCGTTAATGAAGGTTTAGAAATTTATCAACCTGATAATTGTAACTTACCTAAACAAGGTTTTTATTGTAAGCCTACCCTATTTATTGGTGCAGCGCAAAGTAACCGTGTTGTGCAGGAAGAAATATTCGGACCCGTATTAACCATACAAACTTTCAGAACAATTGAAGAGGTTATAGAAAAAGCGAATAATATACCGTATGGTTTAAGTGCCGGTGTATGGACAGACAAAGGTTCCAAGATATTTAACTTAACAACAAAGCTAAGAGCCGGAGTTGTGTGGGCAAATACGTATAACAAATTTGATCCAACCTCTCCATTTGGCGGATATAAAGAAAGTGGTTTTGGCAGAGAAGGTGGTTTACATGGCTTGGCGCCATATGTAAACTTGAGTTGATTTATTAAAGATCTATCAATTCTTGATTCTCAATGTAAAACAAACACAATCGAACCTTTGGATAGCTTAATTCTTCCAACACCTTTTTGTATTGTAACATTTTTGGTAAATAAAGCTGATCTTCCCTTTGGCCAGTTTTAAAATCTAAAACAACTGTTTCTGATTTACCTATGAAAATTCGGTCAGGTCTTAATACCTTCCCTTCTTTGCTTAATATTTCCTGTTCAATTTTAGAAGTGTAGAGTTCCTTTTGATACAAATTAATTAATGAAGGATGGGTTAATACACTTTGTAATTGACTTAGAATTTTATTTTTATCTCTTAAACCAATTTCCCCTTCATGAATACTCTTTTCTACAGCGGATGCAATTTCATCAATATTATTTATCCTGCTCAGGATGTTGTGAAGTGCAATACCATAAAGTCTTGCGTTACCAATTTCTTCGTTCAGGTGTGCTGCTTTAATTTTAATCAACCCATCAGGCGAATGAAATTCAAGTGGATTTAAATCATACCCACTTACATTGCTGTTGTTTTGATGTTTGTCAGATTCCATTATTCTTGAGCCAAACTCAATTTCGTTATCCTCATTTTTTATGTAACCATTTTGTTTAATGAAATCAGTTAACCAGTTGTTTATTGATTTAAATCTACTTTTTTCATTCGTGCTTCCGATGATGTGCAGTTGATTAACTGCCCTAGTAAAAGCCACATAAAGCAAATTAACCTGATCTAAAGTTTGATTGGCAAACTCCTCCTCATACGCTTCTCCTATACCCGCCTCTGTAATTTTTTCAGATAACCTTACAACCGCAACCGGCAAAGCGGTTTGATTTGGCTGAATACTTACCCAATTATTATCTGGTTTATAAATCAGCCAATTACAATATGGAATAATTACAATAGGAAATTCTAAACCCTTACTGGCATGGATTGTCATTATTCTAATGGCATTGGCAGTTTCTGGAACAATTAAAGAGGCCTTCTCTTTACGTTTATCCCACCACTCAACAAACTGACTAATTGTTGAATGCTGACTAACCAAAAAATCCAACACTTCATCTAAAAAAAATCTTATGTAGTGGTGTGAGTGACTAATCAGATTTAACAACTCGATTATTTTCAGGCAATTATCAAAAATGTTCTGATATAAAAAATCCTGTTTATTGCAATGAATACCACAATTAGCCAATACTTCAAACAAATCAGAATGCTGAAGCCTTAACAATTCTTTAGTATACTTGTCAGCGGTAATGGTGTTTTTTTGAAAAAGATAATTTAATACCGATGCGGCACTTATTCTGTCATTTTCATTCAATAAATAATTTAAAAAAGCTATTATAGTATTTACTTCAAGGTTATTCTTAAGTAAAATTGATTCGTTAGAAATGATTGGTAATTGCCGGGACTTTAAAAAATTAGCGACTAAATGACCATGATTTTTGTTTCTTGTTATAATACAGATATCAGAATAACTATAGCCTTTGTTTAATGCTTCATTAATATATTTTAACACATATGTATTATGATGCTCTTCAATGGTACCCGATGACAGACTTTCATTCACAATACTTACAAAACCTTCATTAAAATTGAAAACACCCTGTTCAAGACTGTCGTATACTGATTTGTTCGAGTTATTCAGAAAAGAACGCGAAATTTGTTTAAAAAAATGATTATTGAATTCTACAATCGTTTTTGTACTCCTGAAATTTCTATCCAATCGTTTGGATTCAAAATTCCTAATCAATGTGTTTTCACGCTCATGCGTGATCAGGTTTGAATTAGCGTTAAATATCTTTGGAAGCACTTCAAATTGTTTCACATTAGCATTTCGCCACCTGTAAATACTTTGTTTCCCATCTCCAACAATTAAATTATAATAACCATTGCTTAATGAATTATCCAGCAGTGGGATTAGATTCTGAAATTGTAAATTACTTGTATCCTGAAACTCATCCAACAAATAATGATGGTATCGTTCACCGATTCTCTCATAAATAAATGGCGTTGGTTCATTATTAATTAAATTAAAAATTGTTTTATTAAACTCACTTAAAAAAACTATTTGCTCTTCCTGCTTAGTTTGCTCGGTAATGTCTTGTATCTTCTTTATAAGTAATAATGAATAAATCTGTCTTGATAACAGTTCATTTAACTTATACAATTTATAATCCGAATCAATCAAATTCAAAAGTTCTTCTCCAATTTCACTTAGCCTATTTGATACTGAATCAACTACATCATCTGATAATCCACCGTCATTTTTGAACCAGTGCTTTGATTTAATAACCTCCTCAAACCTATCGCCATCAGGTTTATCAAAGTTATATTTTGTTTTAGCTATCGTATTAAATACACTTATCGTTCCAATTCCTCCGTATTTTATTGATTCATTTTTTATATTGTATTTTTCTAATAGCGCCAATGCTTTTTTTGAAATATCCCGAATAGATGAAAGAAATTTTTCTCGTTGTGCTTTAATTTGTTCTTTAGCTTTCAATAATTGTTGTTCTGATAATTCACTTAACTTATTGAAATAATTCTCACTGTTTTCGTTAGTTAACAATTTTGTAAATTCCTTAAGATTTGTTTCAGGATCCCAACTATTACCTGCAGCTACTTGATTGAGCGTAAATTCTTTTAAAAGATCGCCAATGTATTGATCCTCTCCTATCTTACTGATTAATTCATCAATTACTTTATTATAAAAATCTTTTGAGTCAAGCTCAAGATTGAAATTGATGGGTAATCTTAAATCAAATGCAAATGTTCTAACTAATTTATGTGTGAAGCTATCAATGGTACCTACTCCTAAATCAGAATAATTGTGAAGTATTGAAGTAAGAACAATCTTGGATCTCCTCGCTAATTCATCCTCGGAAATCTTCAATTCATTACAGATAATTTTTCCAATTTCCGGCATCTTTACCCCGTCTGAAATTAATTGTAACGAAGAGATAATTCGTTCTTTCATTTCAGCTGCCGCTTTATTGGTAAAGGTAACAGCCAATATTTGTTTGAAATTAAACGATAGCTTTGTAGGCTCATGCACTGCCAACTTCAAGTATTCCTTGACTAGTGTAAACGTTTTCCCGCTTCCTGCGCTTGATTTATAAACAACGAAATTCTTCAATTTTGTGCACCGTGATATTTCACTTCATTTGGAATTTCACAAACAGGAATAGGCAGCATTTTATGTTGGTTGGCTTTGTTTCGTTTGCTGTAAATTTCCATCACCTCTTTTTGTCTAGCCGTTAGTTCCTGTGTTTTGTTTTGAGCTATATATTCCATCGTCCATTCCAACTCAGGGTATGTTGCCATTATTTGATCTTCATCGGTTCTGCCATCGTCAAACAATCCATCTGTTGGACGTGCAGTTAAAATGCTCTCTGTAATATTTAAGTGCTTTCCTAAAGCGTAAACTTCGGTTTTGTAAAGATCTGCAATAGGACTTAAATCTACACCTCCATCGCCATACTTGGTATAAAATCCTATACCAAAATCCTCAACTTTATTCCCGGTTCCTGCCACTAATAATTTATTGGTGCATGCAAAGGCATATAAGGTTGTCATACGCAATCTTGCTCTCGTATTGCCCATACTTAACACATCTTTAACTAATTCAGGCGGAAAAGTCGCTTCCAGTGCATTGAAGGGTGAGGTTAAATCTACAACCTGAGATGAGACATTATTAAAATTAGTTTTTAACCAATTAATATGTTCCGAACTTCTATTGAATTGTTGAGGGGCCTGACGGATTGGCATATTCAATGTCAATACTTGTTTACCCGTAAGCGCACATAACGTAGAGGTAACTGCACTATCGATTCCACCGCTAATTCCGATGACAAAGCCATTTACATTAGATTTTTTAGCATATTCTTTTAACCAATTTACAATATGACTTGTAATAGCGCTATAATTCATTTTTAAATTATCCATGTTGGTAAATTTAAAAAAATTAAAGTAATGGGTTGTAAACTGTTGACTAAATTTAGGCAATGGACTTGCGTGCGCAACAATATTTAAGGAATTCTGAAATTCTTAAGAAATATTTACCATCTAATACGGTACCTAAAATTGCGGAATGGGTTGTTGAATTTAACTTTAAACTTAAAATAACAAAAGAAAGAAGCACTAAATTAGGAGACTATACTTCACCAAGAAATGGAATGAATCATGTCATCACAATTAATCATAACTTAAATTGCTACGCTTTTCTTATAACTTTGGTGCATGAAATTGCTCACCTTAAAACGTATAACGAGTATCTAAATAAAGTTGCTCCGCACGGTCATGAATGGAAATCAAATTTTAAAATTTTAATGGCACCTTTTTTAACAACTGATGTTTTTCCACTTGAAATATATAGTGCTTTAAGAAATTATATGTTCAATCCGGCAGCAAGTAGTTGCACAGACACCAGACTTTACAGAGTTTTGAAATTGCATGATAAGGAAAGCGATACTGTTTTCATAGACAGAATTCCTTTTGGAACCACCTTTATATACAATACCTCACGAGTGTTTATTAAAGAATCTAAAAACCGAAAATTAATTAAATGTAAAGAAATCACCACTGGTAAAATTTATCTTTTTCACCCGATGGCAGAAGTTAAACTTTTCGAATCGTCAAAGGATACTAATTCCTTTCAATTAGTTTAGTACTTAGTACAAGATTTGTTTTATTGTTAAGTTTACCATCAATCAAGTCAACTACCAAGTTACCTGCATTACTTCCTATTTCTTTTATTGGTTGCGACACAGAAATTACAGGTGTATCAATCAAATTAAATAAATCTACATCATCAAAACTTGCAATTTGAGTTTTCTTATAAAACTCATTATACTCTTTTAGTTTTATTAATTTTAATACCGCAATGGCAATGCTATTATTAAGGCAATAAATAGCATCTGGTTTTTTCTTTTTGGTTATAAATTCGTTTAGTGCAAGCTTAACCTCACTCTCAATTTGATCATAACTGATCGCTTTAACCATATCCTCATCATAGGTTAAATTATTCTTCTGGAGTGCCTCTTTATATCCATTAATGCGATCTTCTATTGTACTCAAATAGGAAGGAGTAATGCTTAAACAAGCTATTTTTTTACTACCGCTTTTAACGAGCTTATTAACGATTTCAATTGAACCTCCGTAATTATCAATAATCACGTAATGAGCACTGAATAAAGGTAAGATACGGTCAATAAAGATGGTTGGTATTTTATTAATTTTTGGCTGGTTATAGAAATCTGCATTTTTGAAGCAAGATGCAACTATTAATCCATCAACTCCCTGCTGAGACTGCATCATTTCAACCAACTTTCTTTCTCGTGTTTCATTCTCATCAGAACTGCAAACCATCAAATTATAACCTCTTTCAAATAAACTACTTTCAATATTTTTAGCAATTAAAGAATAAAAAGGATTGCTAATATCCGCAACTATTAATCCAATAAAGAAACTTTTACCAGTGCGTAAAGCTCTTGCAAACTTATTAGGTGTATAATCTAACTGATTAACAGCATCCATTACAGCTTCTTGCGTTTTTTTGCTAATTCCGTAATGATCCCCTTTGCCGTTTAACACCATAGAAATTAAGGTTTTTGAGTAGCCTAATTGCTTGGAAATATCTTCTAATTGTAATCTTTTCATATGATAAAAGGCTATATTTTTTTT
>B570J29032_109957937_pt1 | contig 11087 bp, 13 predicted proteins | sample LakMenEpi16Nov12_FD_29032 | JGI IMG/M metagenome (IMG submission 29032)
ACGCCCAGATCGATTGCTGTCACTGGGATCTGGGCAGATTGGAGGGCGTCTGTGGAGAAGCGGGCGGCGGGGTTATGTGCGACACGCTCTTAGAACACGATTGCCGTCCAACTCCACACCAGCAATCCGTTGGATGCCCAGGTGGTGCTGCATGGCTATTCGGGCAACCGCTTTGGCGGCCTGCCCTCGCCCACTACGCCTGCACTCTCCAGAACCAGCACCGCTTCGATTCACCGCCGCCGCTGATCCGGCTGCCGGCGCAGCTGTTCATCGGCTCCACCTTGACTCGCGGTGCCAGCAACCGCTTTGACAAGGTGACACACACCGGTGAGGTGGTACCGCAACTGGGTCAAGGTTCCAGCGAGCGGGACGTATGACTCTGGGTGAAGGAGGGCACCAGCCACAATCAAACTCGCCCCTGAATCTCACCTCTGGCGCCGAGCCACTGGCGGGGATGTAACGTGCTGTACTTCATCATCTGCCTGCCTTCACAGAATCTGCCCAACTGAGTACTTCAGTTGATCATCAGCACGGAAGGCTTCATCCACCACTTCCCGCCCATGGGCGCCGTGGGTGCCCTCCAACAGCCCCAGCATGACCCGCTGCTCTCAGGTCCGCTGGCGGGGGGACAAGGCGTTGGAGAAGGTGATGGAGGGCAAAGCTGCTTAGTTGGCTCCATCAACAGGGACAAGAAGCTCAACTTCTCCGGTTTCATAGTTTGCCACATAAATAGCGTCATATTGCCTTATAATTTTAATGCTTTCAATTTCTTCTTTATCTCCCACCTTCGCCTGAGAATATCGAAACTCATTTCCAGAAACCATAAAATGGCTGCCATTTTTAGCGTCACGTTTAGCACCGGGTTTCTGGATAGTATATCCATTGAAAACAATCGCGGGATAGCAGGCTCCAGAAGGCATTAAGAGTGCGTTACTTGCCAGGGGCTTAATCACATAGGAAAACTCAGAATCCTTAGTGCTATTCAATAAAGTTAATTTAGGGTATGAACCGCACGACCCCTTGGAATTGAACAGAAAATCTAAATCACCATTGAACCGGTAATATTTCGATACATACCGAGGGGAGGAATAGATATCTGGAGCATTAACCAGCAAGATTTTGGACGCCTTCGCTGCCTTTGCTTTTTGAACAACACTGGCTAAAATTGTATCTACATTTGAAGGCTTGAAGGCTAAAGCAGATTTGGCATTATTTACGAAGAGAAATGAATAAATTGCAAGCAAAAATGTTACGGATACGCGGAATAAATATTTATTTAAAACCTCATTAGTAGCCGTCCTGAAAAGCAATATCAAAAGACATCCTTGAGGCAGGGGATAAAAGCGACCATCTGCACCTGCCAGACTTAGATAGAGAGTCGCCAAAAATAATATATAGATTATTAGGATATTATTTTCGGCAATACTATGGTCATTTGATCGTGTATAGAATCCAGCTTTATGGTATTTTTTTATGTAGCTTAAAACCATCCAACATGATCCTATGAAGACAAGAAGATTGATGAGCAGGGGAGCGCTAATTGCAATAATAAACTTGAAATTACCTGAATTAATAAGCTGTCGGTATACCGAAGATGGATTAGCCAAGCCCAGAGGAAATTGGAAGGGAAGCTCGATCACCCTTAGCATGAGCGTGTAGAGGCCCATGTTATTTGTTGTATAGGTACCACCAATGCCCACGCCGATGTATCTTATAATTGCATAGATTGCAGCTGGGGCAAGATAGAAGATTGCCCAGCCAAAATGCTTATCTCTTCTCACAGGCTCAGCACTAGATACAGCTTTAATGCCAGAGTGAATAGCAAAAGAAATACAAGCGACAAGTCCAATCTCCTTGGTAAAGCTTGCTAGCAATAAAAGACACACGCTGATATATAATTTATTCCGAAGCGAAGCGTATATGGCACCAAGGATAAAGGCAGCTGCTAAAACATCAAAGGCGAATGGTGGTGACCAAAAAGGATCGCGCGCAATGGACGGGGAAGCAAGGCAAAACAATGAAATAAATACAATGCCAAGTAGCCGGAATCCAGAAAGACATATCAACAAGTAACAATAAATCGAAATAAATAGTATGGTAGACAAAAAATAGAGGCCTGGCTTTTCAGGGAAGAGTTGATTGTTTAGCCAAAAAACAATGTTGACAACAGGCCTGATAAAGTTTGTATATGGCGAAGAGCCTTCAAAGACGTAAAAATATTTTGAAAAGCCTGAGAAAAGCCAACCATAAAGATCAAAAGACCTAGAAGACTCTATAAGCGAATAGTCGTCACCGCCGATAGAATATGTGAACAGCTTGTTCCAATATAGGGCAGCAAGAGTTATTGCAACTACCATAGCAGCTGCAATTCCCTGAATAGGCAGAGGCTGGCCGCATCTTCCACGCAAATTCATTTCTGGTTCTATCATGAAAGGAATGAATCAACGGTTTCGATCAATGTGCCTTCAAGTCTGTAGCTGAATAGATTCAATACTCAACCTGTCGGACATGTCACATGCAAATATAGACCTGAAGTCAAGTGCAACCCTTGAGCCTTTCCAGGTAGGTAATCTCGGATAGGTAAGAACAAAGGATCTGTGTGCCTGCCTTGAATCTTTAGCAAGATACAGCCTTCCCCCCGCATCCGCCACCTCCTCATCCAGCTGGTCCAGCACCTCCAGCAGTCCGGGCACGGCAGCCGGTACATCGGCAGCCAGGGTCCAGCCCGGGATCGGGAACGACAGCGGCGCCGGGTTGCTGGGCCCAAAGCGCTTGAGCACCGTGAGGAAGCTCGGGGCTCCCACCTGCCGCAGCGCTTCCAGCGTGCGTGGCACCAGATGAGCCGCTTCATTGGGCACGGCGAACTGATACTGCAGGAAGCCTGCCGGGCCGTAGATCCGGTTCCAGTCCTGCACCCCATCGAGCGGATGGAAGAACGGTGCGATCGCCTGCAGCTCCCCCTCCCGATGTTTGGGCGCCTTGCGATACCAGGCCTCGTTGAACGCCCGCACCGTGAGCTTGTTCAGCAAGCCGCCCGGCAGGAATGGAGGGGCTGAGGCCAGGGCCTTCGGGTCGTAATGGAGGGGATCGGCCTGCTGCGCTTGGGGCACAGCTTCCGCGGCGGCGTGGTCGCCGCAGGTGAGAACGCCTCGTCCTTTGGGATCCAGGCTATCGACCCAGGCCACGCTGTACCGGTACCGGCTATCGGCCTCCACCATCGCGGCCATCAGCGACTCGAGATCTCGGTAGCGGGTGGTGTCCACGCTGATCAGCGAGCTGGTGATCGGGATCAGGGAGAACGTGGCCTCCACGATCACCCCCGTCAGCCCCATGCCGCCGACGGTGGCCCAGAAGAAGGGGGCATCGCCCCCCTCTGGACTGAGTTCCCGCAGGCTGCCTGTGCCATCCACCAGCAACAACCGCTGCACGTGGTTGCCAAAGCTGCCGTCCACGTGGTGGTTCTTGCCGTGCACATCGGCGGCTATCGCCCCGCCCACCGTGACGTTGCGGGTGCCCGGCGTCACCGGCAGGAAGAACCCCGCCGGCACGATCACCCGCAGGATCTGATCCAGGCTCACCCCAGCCCCCGCCGTGACGGTGCCGCTGGCCGCATCCAGCTCAATCCGATCCAAGGCCGGCAGCTCGATCACCGTGCCGTCCTTGAGCTGGGCGGCATCGCCGTAGGAGCGGCCCAGACCCCGGGCAATCAATGACCTCGGCGGCGCACCACGGATCAACTCCTGCAGCTGCTCCACCGAGCTGGGCTGCACCACCTGGCAGGTCACCGGGTTGGTGCGGCCCCAGCCGCTCAGCGTTCTGGTTTCAGCCGTCAGGCCGGTGGGGAGGGTGATGGTCACGCGGGGCTCAGAGCTTGGAGGCAATTTGGAAAGGGAGAAGACAAATCAGCCGCATCAACGGCGACCACCACCAGGGCAAATACTCAATCCCCCGCCGATTGTGGCGGCGCAGCAGGTCCCGCGCCACCGATTCGGGGCTGGCGCAGAGCGCGGGTGGCGCCTTGCCCACCGTCATCGGCGTGGCCATGAAGCCGGCCTTGATGATCCGCACCGCAAACGGCTTGCCGTGGCAGCGCAGCAGCAACCCCTCACACAGGGCCGTGAGCGCCGCCTTGGCGGCGCCGTAGTGGTAGTTCGAAGGCCGGCCCCGGTCGGCTGCCACCGAGCTGAACACCCACAGCCGACCGGGCCGGGCCAGCCGTTCGGGGGTGGCGATCGCGGTGATCCAGGGGATCAGGCCGCCCACGTTGGCCGCGAGAATCCGCAGCGCCTCACCGGCATCGCTGCGGGCCAGCTCGGCATCGCCCAGCGATCCCGCAGTGATCAGGTAGAGATCAAACTCGCCCACCTCTGGCCGGCGGGCCGGCTCGAAGGCGGCATCGGCCAGCAGCCCTGCATCGCTCAGCAGATCCGTCTGCTCGGTGCTGACCGCCGCGCCATGGCGCTGCTGCAGCTCAGTGGCCAGCTGCTGATTGGCCTCGCCGTTGCGCGCCACCAGGTGGAAGCGTGCACAGCCCCGCCGGGCCAGCTCCCGGCAGATGGCCTTCGCCACCTCGCTAGTGCTGCCCAGTACGAATGCACTGTGGATACCTATCGGAATAACTGCGGCCATGAATAGAAGTTTCGCCTGAGTTGGGCCCCAGCCGATTACGGAAGGACACCGACGGCAGCGGCCAGTGCCGCTGGCACCCCCTGCTGGGCCAGCAGCCGTACGCCTACGGCTTTGGCTGCCACAACAGGCAGCCCACCCCCAGGGCTGTGGCGAACCAGAGCGTCATCAGCCGGATCAGCAGCGTCGCCGGAGTGGCTGCAGCCACCCCCACGCCCTGCAGGGCCAGCAGACCCACGGTGCCGACCTCGGTGCTGCCCAGCCCGCCCGGCAGCAGGGTGAGCGCACCGAACAGTCCGGCGGCGGTGTGGGCAATCGTGGCGCCGCCGATGCTCACAGCCTCGATCCCCATCCCCCGCAGCAGCAGCCAGAGGCTGACGCCCTCCACGCTCCAGGCCACCGCACCGATCAGCGTGGCCTGCAGCAGCAATGCCGGTTGCAGCAGTTGGCGCAGGGCCGTCAGGCCATCACCGCCGGCACTGGCCAGCTTGCGGGGCAGGAGCCGTTTGGCACTGCTCTTGAGCTGGTCCTTGGCCCAGGAGCTGCGCAGCACCAACCAGGCGGTGGCCACCGCAACCGCGCCGATGCCGATCGGCACCGCCAGCGGCACCTGCCAGCGCAGCAGCAGCGGCAGGTTGATCACCAGCAGCAGCAGCACCGCCGTGCCATCGGTGAGCCGCTCCACCACCAGCGCCATCAAGGTGGGCGGCACCGGCACGCCGCACTCCTGCTTGAGCAGCAGCGATCGCACCGCTTCCCCCGACTTGCCGGGGGTAGCCGTGAACGCGTAGGAACCCATCCAGATCCGGGCGTCTGCTGCAACGGGCGGGTGCTGGTTCACCGCCTTGAGCAACAGCCGCCAGCGGCCGTAGCGGATGGCGTAGCCCAGCAGCACCAGCAGCAGGCCCAGAGCGATCCGGGGCCAGAGACGGCCCAGCAACGGCAGCAACTGATCGCCCTGGCTCCAGATCCCCAGCAGCCCATAGCCCAGCAGCGCCAGGGCCACCACCGGCAGCAACGGCCCCAGCGAAAAGGCGGGATAGGGCCGGGCCTCGGGCAGGAAGCTGCGGTAGTGGGGCAGGGCAGCAGCCTGGAGCAGCTCCCGATCGCCCTTGCTGTCGCCATAGGCCTCGATAGACAGGCCCTCCAGCGGTCCCAGGTGCTGCTCCAGGCGCCGCACCTTCTCGGGGCCCTTGCAGTTCGGGCTGCTCAACCTGGGCCGCCATTGGCCCTGCTGCTGCTCCAGTTCGGTGCAGAGCAGCTCCACCCCCAGCCAATCGGCCAACGGCTGCAGCAACAGCCGGGGAGACGCCGAGCACAGCAACACCCGATCGCCGCGCTGCTGGTGCCAGCGCAACCGCTGCTGGGCCTCAGGCCGCAGCTGGGCCCGCAGTTCGCCCAGCAGCCAGTCCGCCCGGCCCGCAGCCTCGGCCCGATTCACCGCGTCGCAGACGCCAAAAGCGGCGATGGTCTGCTGCTTGAACCGGCCCGTGCTCACCAACCGCAGCTGCCAGCCGAACAGCCACGGCAGGCAGGCCAGGGCCGCCAGCAGCTGGCCCGCAAGACCCTTGGAGCAGCGAGCGGCCAGCCACAGGCAATCGCCCCGCAGAAGGGTGCCGTCGACGTCAAACACCGCGACCCGCTGATCCGCCCTCTTTTCCATCAGCTGGCGCGGCTGAGCAGGCCGATCACCGCCGTCGTCACAAACCACCCCACCAGGGTGAGCTTGATGCCCCGGTCGCCCAGCAGGATCTCCTCGGGCTTTTCGCTGGTGCGCTCCGGATCCACGCTCCGCCGCCGGTCGGCTTCCTCAGGGTCGCTCAGCAGCTGATACCGAAAAATCCCCACCAGCACGAATGGCACCGTGAGCAGCATCCAGCTGGTGGGTGCCCCCCGCAACGCCGGACCAGCAGCCCAGAGGGCATAGGAGATGAAGGCGCTGGTGGCCACGGTGCTCTCCAGCCGCAGCAGCAGCGGCAACGAGTAGCGCTCCAGCACTTTGCGGGTGATCACACCCCGATCCTGCACCACCCGCAGCTCCGCCTTGCGCTTCTCGATCGCCAGGAACAACGCCAGCAGGCCCACGGTGAGCAGGAACCAGGGCGAGGGCGGCAGCATCGCCGCCACCGCACCGGCAATCGCCCGCAGCAGGAAGCCCGATGCAATGCAGAACAGGTCCAGCAGCGGCATCCGCTTGAGCTGGAAGCAGTACCCCACCTGGATCAATCCGTAGAGCAGCACCACCGCCGCCAGGGCCGGCGTGATCCAGGCCGCAAAGCTCAGGCTCACGGCCGCCAGCACCGCAGCGGTGGTGACTGCCACCGGCACGCTCACCAGCCCAGCAGCAATCGGCCGGTGGCGCTTGCTGGGGTGGGCCCGATCGGCCGCCACATCCAGGCAGTCGTTCAGAAGGTAGATGGCGCTGGAGATCAGGCAGAAGGCCACCAAGGCACCACTGGCCCTTATCCACGCATCGGCCTCCAACCGGAAGGCGAACAGCGGTGCGGCAAACACCAGCAGGTTCTTGGTCCACTGCCGCGGGCGGCAGGCGGCGAGCAAAGCAGGCCACGTGCAGGGGAACTCAGGAAGCTTTGAATTTACCTTCCCCGAGAGAGGTTGTGGCAGACAATATAATAATACAGCATCAACCCCATCAGATCCGCCGGTAGCCGAACCAGTCGGGCAGCTGGCTCTGGCTGAGCCGCTCGGGATGGGGTTCGAGGTGCACGTGCCAGCGGCCCCCATCGAGCAACTCCAATTGCTCGAGCGCCAGGCAGTCGTCGACGGCGGCGAGGTCGTCCCTGTGCTGCTGCAGGGCGCCGCACAGCCACTGGCGCTGGGCCGCCGCCTTGGCGGCGGCGGGCGAGGTGGCCACCACCAGGCCGAAGTGATGCAGCTCGGCGAGCGAATCAGGGCGGTAGGCGCCCAGGTTCACGAACCACAGCCGCTCGGGCCGGGGCGCAGACGGCTCGCGCCCGAGGCGCACAGCCCAGCCATCCACCGCCCACACCCTCAGAAAGGCATCGAGGTGCAGGCCTTCGCGCATCCCGAACCACTGCCGCCGCAGCTCCGGAATCGCCGCCTCGATCGTGGCCCCGGCCACGAAGCGCACGTCGTGCAGCTCGATCTGGCAACCGGGCGCCCGCCCGCCCAGCACCGCCAGAAACAGGTTGGCTTCGGCCGGGGAGGAAGGGAGCATCAACTGCCCTTGCTGCGATGCGCACCATAGGAAAGGTCGCATGAGCTAGTCTGGTCTGGTCCAGCTAAGGTGATGGCTCCATGGAGATCGGGCAGGGCACCAGCGGCAGCCGCATCCGAATGGTGAACATGCTGGAAGCCAAGACCCACCTCTCGCGCCTGGTGGAAGCCATCGAAACCGGCGCCGAAAGGGAGGTGGTGATCGCCCGCAACGGCAAACCGGTGGCCAGGCTCACGGGGCTGCAGCCTGGCCGGCGGCAGCGACGCCTGGGGGTGGCCCGCGACTGCTTCACCGTGCCTGAATCGATCGATGCCGCCAATCCAATGATCGCCGATCTGTTTGACGGACAATGATCCAGGGGTACGGATGCGGCTTCTGCTCGACACCCATGCATTCCTTTGGGCGATCACGGACGACCCCAGGCTCGGCCCCTTCAGTCGCGCGCTGATCATCAGCGAGGCCAGCGCAGTGCTGTTGAGCCACGTGTCGATCTGGGAGATCGCCATCAAGCATGCACTCGCCCGTGCCGACATGCCGATCTCGGCAGCCCGGGCCATCCAGTGGGCCGAGGAATGCGGTTTTGATCTGCTGCCGCTCGCCCTTCCCCATCTGCTGACGCTTGAACAGCTGCCCCTCCATCACCGCGACCCCTTTGATCGCTTGCTGCTGGCACAGTCGATCGGCGAATCGCTCACCCTGGTCAGTGCCGATCGGGCATTCGAGGCCTACGGAGCGCCGCTGCAGGATGCACGCTGCTGAGCCAGCCACGGTGCCAGGAAGCCCAGCGGCTCAGCCATGGTCTCGGAGAAGCCGAGGATGCCCGGATCGCGGTGCTCGTAGAGCAGCGTGTCGTCGGCGTCGAGCAGAAAGGTGCCGCCGCGCTGAGCGATCCAGCGCTCGTCGGGCACGTAGGTGCGCCAGGCGCCGAGCACCTCGCGCATGTTGGCCAGCCGCACCGTGGCCAGCTCGAACGGCCGCTGAAAGCCCTGGCCCGCCAGATCAAACAGGGGGGTCGTCAGCCGCGGCGGGGCGGATCGATCGCCCGTGTACCCCCGCAGCACCTCCCTGAGAGTGCCGGGGGAGCCGAGCCCGGCGCACATCAGCAGCAGCGACGCCCAGGCGCCGCCTGGCGCTGGCAGCCCTTCGTAGAGGCCGAGCGCCCGGTGAAGGGTGGGTTCGGCGTCCACCTGCAGGAGCTCGCGGGGAAAGCCGGTGTAGGCGCAGAAGCGATCGGCGCCGGCCGCATCGCCGATGCCGATCGCCAGCAGGCCGATGGCGGCCGCCTCCAGCTTCGACAGGGCGGGCACCAGGGCCTGGGCATATTCAACGCTGTCGAAATCACCGAGCTGGGGGAGCAGCAGCACCAGCCGCCGCCGGCCGGGTTCCATGCCGGGCACGCTGGCGAGGCGCTTGCGCAGTTGTTCGGGGGCGAGCATGGCGGCAGAGTAGTCGGAGTGCGGGCACGCTCAGGTCGTGCAGGTGAGCATCCAGCCCCCCGTGCCCTCCACCCGCCAGCGCGGCACCCAGTTCGCGTAGGACAGGAACGTGGAAACCGCCGACATGGAGGGCGGCAGCTGGCAGGTGAGGCCGAAGCTGTAGAGGGCGAAAATCCCGAACCCCATGTAGAGCATCAGGATCGCCAGTCCTCCGAGGGTGGCGATCATGCGGCTGCTGCTGGCCTCCAGCAGGGTCATCGCGATGGGAGTGCCATCGCCGCTGCGAAGAGATCGCGGCGGGGCTGGCGATAGGCGCCGGCCCGTAGGCCGTGGGCCTGAGAGATCGCCAGGGGCTGGAAGCCGTCGGCCTGGAGCAGGGCAGGCAGGTCGGCGATGGCATGGGCGAGCTCGGGCAGTTTGCCCTGGTGGTGCTTGATGCTGAGCTCCCACACCGAGGCGGTACTCACAAGCACCGCCGCAGCAGGACATGGCTGTCGAGCAGCATGGCCGCGGAAGCGTCGTTCATCAAGCCGAAGGGTCAGGGAGCAGGGGGCTGTTGTCCCAGGAGCTGAGTTCCTCGGCCGGCATCGGCTCCAGCAGCGGATCGGGCTGGGGAAGGGGCCCGAGATGGTTTCGCCGGCATGGGCTGCATCCAGCAGCCGTGAGAGATGGGTCTTGGCCTGATGAACATTCACGATGCGCAAGGCTTGGCCCGTAATTCATAAATAGTTTTGATGCAGCCATCCGAGGCCGGCATCCTGCTGCGGCACTACAGAACTTCTGATCACGATCTCCGCGTTGAATAACGATCTAGGCAGTTCCAGTCTCGATTCGTATCAACCCCACCGGCTCCAGTGGCACAGCGGCCCCTGACCGCCACCGATCGCCATGGAGTGCCGCAGCGCCCCCTCCACGAATGCCTTGGCCTCCAGCACCGCTGCCTCCAGGGGAAGTCCCCGCGCCCGGCCGGCGGTGATCGCCGCCCCCAGCGTGCAGCCGCTGCCGTGGGTATGGGGTGTATCCACCGGCGCGTGCGCCAGCCAGCGACCCGCCGGGCCCTCGCGCGGCAAAAGAAAATCGCGGCCGCGCAGCTCCGCCAGCCCGCCGCCTTTGATCAGCACCGCCGCTGGCCCCTCTGCCGCGCCTTCGGCGCCCATCTCCATCAGCCGCTCCGCCGCCCGCTCCAGATCCGCCGCGCCCTCGATCGCCAGGCCCGTAAGCAGCCGGGCCTCATGCAGGTTCGGCGTCAGCAGCTCGGCCTGGGGCAGCAGGAGTTGGCGGTAGGCGTCGATCGCGTCGGCCTCCAGCAGCACCGCCCCCGCCCGCGACACCATCACCGGATCGATCAGCTTCGGCAGCGCCAGCGGCGCGATCGCCGCGGCGGTGGCCTCGATCAGCGCCCGGTTCAGCAACATCCCGGTCTTCAGCGCCCCCACCGCCAGGTCGCCCACCACCGCCTCGATCTGGGCCGTGAGCGCCCCGGGCGGCAGGGCATCCACCCGGCTCACGCCGCACGTGTTCTGGGCCGTCACGCAGCTGATTGCCGAGCAGCCATGCACCGTCAGCGCCGTGAACGTCTTCAGGTCGGCCTGGATGCCGGCGCCGCCACCGGAATCGCTGCCGCCGATCGTCAGGGCGATGGCGATCGCGGGGGCCGCCGGGGTGGCGCTGGGCATGGCCGCCACCTACTGGCGCGCCAGCACCTCGCGGATGCGGGCCGCCTGGTCTTCCACCGGCGTGCCGCTCACATCCACCAGCGCCCGCTGAATCCCCCCCACCCAGGGGAAGGGGGGCTGGTAGTCGGGCACGGCGGGGGAGCCGGGGTC
>B570J29032_109957934_pt1 | contig 11083 bp, 7 predicted proteins | sample LakMenEpi16Nov12_FD_29032 | JGI IMG/M metagenome (IMG submission 29032)
AAATATAAACATAAAATAATGAAAAAAATATTAGTAACAGGTTGTGCGGGTTTTATAGGGTTTCACCTTTCGAAGCTATTGTTAGAAAAAGAAAATATAAAAATTGTCGGAATCGACAATATTAATGATTATTATGACCCAAAGCTAAAAAATGACAGGTTAAATATTTTAAAAAAAAATAAAAAATTTATTTTTTATAAGTTTAATTTAATAAATAAATCAAGACTAATTGAAACTATCAAAAAAGAAAATATTGAAATTATTTTTCACCTAGCAGCACAAGCAGGTGTTAGGCATTCTTTAGAAAGCCCCGAAGATTATATAGACAATAATATTACTGTTTTTTTAAATATTTTAGAATCTGCAAGATCTTTGAAAATAAAAAAAATTTTGTATGCAAGTAGCAGCAGCGTATACGGTGATTGTAGTGATAAATTATTAAACGAACTGAGCAAAGAAAATCCAGCACAGTTTTATGCAATTTCAAAAAAAACTAACGAATTAATGGCTAGTGCTTATTCGCAACTATTTAAATTAAATTTAGTTGGTATTAGATTTTTTACAGTATACGGACCATACGGAAGGCCAGATATGGCATTGTTTAAGTTTACCAAAAATATTTTAAATTCTCAATCGATTGAAATTTTTAACAAAGGAAAGCACAAGAGAAATTTTACATATGTTACTGACGCCGTTCAAATTCTTTACGAAATATACAAATTTAAATTTAAAAAAAGACACGAAATTTTTAATATCGCAAATATAAAAAATTACTCATTGTCCCAATATATTAAGGAAATTGAAGCATGCTTGAATAAAAAAGCAAAAAAAAAATTCCTTCCTTTGCAGTTAGGAGATATAGCAAATGTCAGGGCAGATATTAGCAAAATACTTAAAGTCACTAAGTATAAAAATTTTACCCCGCTGAAGATTGGAGTAGAAAGATTTATTTCATGGTATAAAAAATATTACAATGTTAAGTAAATATAAAATTTGCGTCTTAGGACAAGGTTACGTGGGTCTACCGCTTGCAGTTGCTCTATCAAGACATTTCAAAATTGTTGCATTTGATGTAAATAAAAAAAAAATTAATAGTTTAAAAAAAGGTTTGGATAAAGAGTCCATATTAGAAAAAAAATTTTTAAATAAAAATATACAATTTTCCTCTTTTGCTTCTGACATGAAAAATTGCAATGTATTTATAATTGCTGTTCCCACACCAGTAGATTCGAAAAAAAACCCAGACCTTCGCAATTTAATTTCAGCAACAAAAATAGTTGCTAAATTTCTCAAAGAAAATAATTTGGTTATATATGAATCAACAGTCTACCCTGGGGCTACAGAAGAGGTTTGTGTGCCTATTTTAGAAAAAGAAAGTAAGCTAAAAGTTAGTAGCAATAAAAGTGGCTTAAACACAAAAACGTTTGACTGCGCTTACTGTCCTGAAAGAGTAAATCCTGGGGATAAGACTAAAACTGTCGAAAAGATTGTCAAAGTTATTTCCGCCACATCAAATAAGTCACTCGCATTAGTTTATGATATTTATAAAAAAATTTCAAAATCAGGTATTTGTAAAGCAAAATCTATTAAAATCGCAGAGTCGGCAAAAATCATAGAGAACGTTCAAAGAGATATAAATATTGCTCTAATTAATGAATTTTATATTTTGTTTAAAAAAATGAATTTAAACATAAGAGACATTCTCGAAGTAGCTTCTACCAAGTGGAATTTTTTGAGTTTTAAACCAGGGCTAGTTGGCGGTCATTGCATTGGAGTAGACCCGTATTACCTAACTTACAAGGCTAAAGAATTTAACTATCAGCCAAAATTAATATTGGCAGGAAGAAAAATAAATGACGATATGTCTAGTCTTGTTTTTAAAGATTTATTAAAAATTAAGAAAAAAAAAATAGGAAATTTAAAAAAAGTAAAAATTTTAATTTTAGGATACTCTTTTAAAGAAAATGTTTCAGACTATCGAAACACGAAAATATCAGAAATTGTAGATAAATTGTCCAAAAAAAAATTCTATATAGATATTTACGACCCCCATATTTACTTGGAAAACCTTTTTACTAATAAAAAAAAATTATTTATTAAAAAAATAAAAGAAAAAAAAAATCAGTATCATATAATCATATATGCGGTTAACCATAAAGTTTTCTCAAAAATTAACTATGATTATTTAAACTCCAAATTAAAACTGAATGGTTTTATCTACGATTTGACTGATAAATTTCCAAGAAATTTAGTTGCAGGAAGTTTGTGAGGTGAAAAATTTTTTCTTACAAAAAAAAGTAACGGTTTATATTCCAAATCATAATTACCAATCTTATTTTGAAAAAGCGATTGAAAGTGTCCTGGGTCAAACCTATCAAAACTGGGAATTGATATTAATCATAGATGGTTACAATAAAAGCTTAATTGAGATCGGTAAAAAATACGCCTCTCAATACAACAGTAAAATTAAGCTTTATATTAATAAAAAAAAAATGGGATTGAGGCATTGTGCTAATTTTGCTTTAAAAAATAGCAGTGGTTTTTTTTTTACTAGATTAGACGCCGATGATTTTTTTGCAAAGAATGCATTTTATGAATTTATCAAATTTTATCAAAATAATAAAAAAATTAATCTTATCTATAGCGATTATTATTACGTAGACAAATCAAACAATGTTATTGATACGCATTTTAATGACAAAGTTGTAAATGGAAAAAGTTTATTAAATTTACCAGCTCATGGAGCATGTTCGTTCGTCAAAACATCAATATTAAAAAAAATTGGAGGTTATAAGGTATTATTTGATGCCCAAGATGGCTATGAGCTGTGGTTAAATTTTTTAAATACCAACTCTATTGCAAATATTCAAAAAGTTTTATTTTTTTATAGACAGCACGACCAGTCAATGAGCTCTAATGAAAATAGAATATTAGAAGCAAGAAGAAAAATACTAAGACACTTTGTAAAAAAAAATAAATTATTAAAGGATAAAAAAATTCTTTTAATTGTTGGGGCAAGAAATCATAAAAACATATTATTCAAAAAAATTAATAAAAAATACTTGATTGATTACTCTCTATCTTCAATAAAAAAATTAAAAAATATAGCTAAGGTGCTAATCTCAACAGATGATGAAAAAGTTTTAAATTATAACAATTTAAAATATAAATTTGATTCGTACAAAAGACCCCCAGAGTTATCATTAGATTTTGTAACAACCGACAAGGTTGTTTATCATGCACTACATTTTGTGGAAAAAAATAAAAATACCAATCCAGATATTGTAGTTTTTATAAACTCTAATGCACCCTGCATTAGACCAGAAGATATTCAGAAAGTTATAGATACTTTAGTCGTATTTAATACTGATAGCGTGACAAGTGTATATGAAGATTTTGACTTGCATTATAGACACAATATTCAAGGACTAAAAAAAATTTCTGAACGTATGCATTACCAGCTTAGAATTCATAGAGATGCGTTATTTGCAGATAACAGATGTATCAAAGCAACTTTCAGAAAAGCTATTAAAAAAGATAACATGTTAGGAAAGAAAGTGGGCCACTGCTTGATGAGAAAGATCGACAGTATAAACATAAAGAATAATTATGATTTGTGGCTATCAAGAAAATATTTAAAAGAAAGAAATAAATTTGAAAATATCTAAAATAACATTTTCTCCGTTAAAGTCAGGTGTTGTAATCGTTATTGTAAAGTCCAATTATGGCATTGAAGGAGTCGGGCAGTTTATTGGAAATTCCCTTTTTTCTCAAAAATATTACTTTGAAGAAAGATTAAAAAAAATTTTAATTAATCAGCCTATAAATATTGAAAAATTTTGGAATGATTTGTATTGGAGCGGATTAGGAAAAAATGGTTGGATACAGGTAATATCTGCTATAGACATTGCTTTGCATGATTTGGTTTCAAAAACAAAAAATATTTCTCTTTCTCAATTTCTTAAAATAAAACATAAATCAGAAATACCTCTTTACTGGTCTATTGGTCACGGCTTTAAAAAAACTATTAAAGAAATGCAGGACAAAATAGAAATTGGTTTAAATTTAGGTTTTAAGGCTTTTAAAATAAGAATGGATTGGCATGAGTTAAGACAAGACATCAATCCTAGAAAAGATTTTCAAATGTTAAAAGCTATTCGATCTATGATACCAAAAAATTTTTATTTAGGTTTTGATGCTAACGCAGGTTATTCAGTTAAAGTAGCCATATCCCAAGGAAAGAAGTTTGAAGATTTGGGCGGTGTAGATCATTTCGAGGAGCCTATTGCCACTCATAATATTTTTGGACTAAAGGAAGTCGTTAATTCTTTGGACATACCTGTTTCTTTTGGAGAATATGAAAAATTAGCAATAAGATTTAAAGAGATTTTGGAAATTGCTAATCCAGATATAATTCAACCCGATCTACTAAATATAGGAGGAATTTCTCAAATGGTAGAGCTATTTAAAATTGTCAAGAATAAGAAAATAAATATAATGCCTCATTCGCCTGATATAGGAGTATTGTGTTTTGCAAGTTTGCACCTGTCTGAAAAATATGGAATAAATATGCCTCATGAATTTTCCCCAGAGTTGTATAATTACAATATGTTGGAGCATGCAAAAATTTTTAATGAAGATATAATCCCAATAAACGGAAAAATTGTGTTAGATAAAAATATAAAAGGAATAGGGTTAACAATTAATAAAAAAGAACTAAAAAAACAATTGATATGATTTTTATTGCAGAGTTAGGATTAAACCATGATGGAAATTTTGATTTAATATACGAAATGATCAGACAAGCCAAAATTTCAGGTGCAAATATTGTAAAATTTCAGTTTGGCTGGCGTGACAAACCAGGTGAAATTAATTGTATAGATGAAAACAAGGCAAAACAAATTCAAAAATGGTGTGATCATTTAGAAATAGAAATGATGGTATCTCCTATAACGCCAGATGGATACAAATTGGCAAAAGTTCTTAATTTAAAAAAATGCAAGATTGCATCACGAACCGTAATTGACCATCCTGATTTATGCAGGGAAATTATTAGCAGTTACGATAAAGTTTTTTGTTCCTTGGGCTTTTGGGATAAGCAAGAATTGCCTTTTGTGAGTAAAAACAAAAACTTAAATTATCTGTTCTGCATATCTAAATACCCCTCATATCCGGAGGACTTAAAAAATTTCCCAAAAAAATTTTCCGAAGAAAAATATATTGGATATAGCGATCATACACATGGCATAAGTGTCCCTTTATTAGCGATTTCAAGAGGAGCCAAAGTGATTGAAAAACATTTTACTTTAAACAAAACATCCCAAGTAATTAGAGACCATGTTTTAAGCGCTTCACCAGAAGAGTTTAAAGATTTAGTTAATATTGGAACTGAACTTTCAAAATTATCAGATATTTAGTACATAAGAATTAACGAATTAAAAAATAATTAAAATAAAATTAACTTTTTTTACAAATTAATATGCAAAAAAAATATTGCTTATTTAGTGCTCCTTTTAATTTTTTAAATAAAAATATTTTTTTGAATGCTGCAGATTATAAATTTATTTTTTCTGAAATATGGAAACAAAATGACATTAAAAAAAATAACAAAATAACAAGTTGGATTGTCAATCCAGGACAAAATTTTTCTATTAACGAAAAAATCTTGAAATTTTATCCTAATTTAAAAATTATCATTACCCCATCTACGGGCACAAATCACATAGATCTTAAAGTATGTAAAAAAAATAAAATAAAAGTATTTTCCTTGCTAAATAAAAGAAAAGATTTAAATAAAATTCGTGCTAGTTCAGAATTTACTTTTTTATTAGCTCTTAATGCTTTAAGACGATTGGACATTGCATTTAATGAAGTTGACCAGGATAGATGGAGACATAAAGAAAACCTACTTAGAGGGAAAGAAATATTTGGAAAAACTATAGGGATAGTGGGCCTTGGTAGAATTGGTTCAAATTTAGCAAGATGGTTCTCCTCTTTTGGCGCTAAGGTTATTTATTATGATACTATAAAGAAAGTAAAAAAATTTAGAAAAAAATCTCTCGATTCTATATTTAGAGAGAGTGATTTAACTTGTATTTGCTGCATTCTTAACAGCAAAACAAAAAATTTAATTAATTTACAAAATTTAAATTTAATGAAAAAAAATAGTATTCTCGTAAATACATCAAGAGGAGAAGTAATAAATGAAAAAGATTTAATTAATTTTTTAAACACGAGAAAAGATATTTTTTTTACAACAGATGTTTTGTCAGGAGAAATCAAAGGAACAAACTTAAAATCTCGATTAATTGATTTTCATAAAAATAGAAGAATTTTGATATCGCCTCATATTGCAGGCGCCACACTAGAGTCTCAATCGCAGGCAGCAAATATTGCAGTTAAAATTTTAAAAGAAAATTTATGAAAAAAAAAATAAAAGTTTCAATTTTAGGAACGGGTTTTGGGTCGCTGGTTCACATACCGTCATTTTTCGAGAATAAAAATGTTGAGATTGTTAGTATTTACGGACGAAATAAAAATAAATTAAAATTATTGAGTAAAAAATATAAAATCAAAAATACTTTCATTAACTTTGATAAGCTTTTAGAAAATACAAATATAGATTTTTTTTGTGTGGCACTACCACCAAAAGAACAATTTTTCTTTCTAAAAAAAATTATCAAACTAAAACATAAAGTCATTTTATGTGAAAAGCCATTTACAGAAAATTATAAAAAAGCAAAAATAATATACAATTTATGTAGAAAAAATCATTGTAAAGGGTTTGTAAGTTATCAAATGAGATATCAGCCAATAAGAAAAAAGATTAAAGAACTAATTAAAAAAAATTTTTTAGGAAAAATTTTGAATGTTCATTTATCATACGACTATTCATCAAGACTATATCCAGATGTTGACCACAATTGGTGGTCAAAATTATCAGATGGCGGTGGGGTTCTTAATGCAATGGGATCACACCAAATAGATTTATTGTGTTGGTTTTTTGGAGATATAAAAAAAGTTTTTGGAACACAGAGTACTTATCTTAAGTATAGAAAATTAAGTAATGGAAAAATTAAAAAAGTGACAGCTGATGATATTTCTCAATTTATACTTTATTTTAAAAAATTTAAAGCTACCGTTTCACTATCTAGTGTAGCAGTGGGTTGGAAAACATCTGTAATGCAAATTTATGGAACAAAAGCCGCACTTTTTTTAAATGGAGAAAATAAATTAACTCTTGTAAAAAAAACAAATAGTAAATCCCAGGAACTAAGTAAAAATATAGATCTAAGTATAAAAGAACCTCTGTTTAAAAAAAAATGGATTGATAATAGCATTTGGAGAGCTGCTTTTTTAAGGCAATCAATTGACCTTGTTCAATTCGCAATAAGAAAAAAAAAATATGATGCTTCTGATTTTAAAAATGCATTATATATAAGAAAAGTTATAGAAAAAATAACCGAATCTGCAATCAAAGAAAAAATAATATCAATATAAAACTACAAAAAAAAGAATTAGTGTAACAAATGTCAAAACCAAACTAAAAGTAGAGTCAGTTATTTGTTACACATTAATAAAAAATTCCGTTATAGAGAAAAAAAAATAGGCTACATTTCAGATTGCAATAAATTAAACGCACAGATGTCAAAATAAAACTATGGCAAAAGTTTTTAAGGTATATAAAAAATGAAAATATTAGAATTAACGGATCTTTTGAATAAAAAAATAATTATAATAAATAATTTAAATGTTACAAAAACAACAAATATTATTAAAAAATATATCAATCAAATTGATGAAGAACACTTGGTTATTTTTTTAAAAGAGACCGGTAAAGAAGACTTTATGAGTAAAGTAAATTGCAGACTATTTAGTTGGGCAATATTTGAAGATTCAGCTAAAAAAAAATACAGTTCACACCATCAATCTAGAAATTTTTCAGAGTTAAGTAGTTCTATAAAAAAAAAAAATATAGTAAATTTTCTTAATAATTTTTTCGTAACAGACAAACAATTTATCGATTATGCTGTTACAAAAGAAAAGTTAATATTGGATCAAAAAAAATATGAAATCATTAATATTTACAATGAAATAAGCTTATATAATAATAATTTAGTAATGCTGCACGTCGAGCAATCAAATTGGGAAAGATATTTAAAAAATTTCCAATTAATATTAATTTACATACTGTACTCATTTTATTCAATTTTTTTTGCAAAAAATAAAAGAAAATTTTCAAATTATCAAATTGGACTCAGAGTTTACAATTCAGGAATCCGTTTTAGTAATAATGATTTAAAGTTAGATTGGCTAGTAGATGGCAATATATTAAAAAATAAAACATTATTAATTTTGGAAGACAAAATTGACAATAAATTCAAAAATCAAATTAATAATAACAATTATAATACAATTTCAGCAAGGGCAATCACTCCATACTATTCTTTAAATTTTAAACATTTTTTTATTTTTTACCCAAAACTATTTTTTAAAATTTTCTTTAATTTTTTTTCTTTTCTTTTGCTAGATATAAATAATAAGAAAATTGCTCTAAATGGACTGAAAAATTACATATTATGGTCCAATATTTCTTCTTTATTTAACATAAAGATTTATATGAGTTACAATGATTATTCAGTAGCCAGTATCTATAGAAACATAATTTTAAAAAAAAAAAATTGCAAGGCAATTTTATATACTAACACGCATAGCGAAGCTGTATTTGATAAAAAAAATTATTTTAATGTTAATTTTTCCTATAACTTTTTTGATAAAGAATACCATTGGTCAAAATTAGGAATTTTAATGTCTAAAATAAATCTCTCAAAGTCTTCAGAGATCCATCAATTACTACCATTTTCTGGTTTACTTGAAAAAAAAAAATTGAGTGAAAACAAATCTTCTTACATTGCTTGTTTCAGTTCTCAATTGGGAACGACGACTTCCGTAAATAGTCCGAATGAGCATTTATTATTTTTAAATTATATGTATACTCTGCTATTAAAGTATAAGAAAATTAAGATTCTTTTTAAACCAAAATATAAAATTTTCTTATTAAAAAAAAATTATCCGAATTATTTTAAATCAATTCAAAAATTAATAAAAACTAAACGTTTTTTTATTAAACAAAATATAAATTCAAAAGATCTTATTAAACAAAGCTCGATTTGCATTTCAATGGCATTTGCTAGCACTTCTGTTGAGGCGCTTTCTTTATTAAGACCATCTTTCTATGTTAATTTCCAAAATAGTTTTAAAAATAATAGTTTTAGTAGAATGAAATTTTTTTATGGAAACAGTGAAAAGAATTCATTAAGAATTTTTAAATACTGGTACAATTTTGTTAATAGCAATAAACGAAACTCAAATTTATTACTCTCGTATTCCAATCAATTATTTGATAAAAGAAATTTCACATTTGACATGTTTTTAAATGACATGATCCAGATTGTTTCGGAAAAAAGTAAAAAAAATTAATTTTTATAAGTCAATTCTTCACTCATTAAATTATAAATTTTATTGCAAATTTCTAAATCTTTATTGTTATGTGATATTATAATTATGGTATATTGATTTTTAATTTTTTTTAAATTTTTTATAAAAATTGATTTTGTATTTTCATCAAGATTTTCGAAAGGTTCGTCCAGTATTAGTAATTTTTTTTCATCATTAAGTTGGTAAAAACAACGAGCTATATGAATTTTTTTCTGCTGACCTCCAGATAGGTTTTTGTTATTTGATCCAATTTGAGTTTGATCTTTATTTTCTAGTTTATCTAAGAAATTTTTTAGATTAGAAATTTCTAGAGCGTTTTCAAATTTTTTTAAGTCATAATTACTTGCTGAATCCCCCAATATAATATTGGCCAAGATAGTATCTTCAAAAAGGTGATTTTTTTGTGATAGATACAATATACTTTGTTGCCATCCTGCAATATTGTCCTTAATATTAATATTATCAACTAAAACTTCGCCATTTTGCGGTTCTAATACGCCTGTAATTAAATCTAAAAGAGTGGATTTCCCAGACCCGTTGCTACCGATTACGCCTAAACAATCAGCTTTTGCTATTTTTAAATTTAGATTTTTAAAAAGTTTTTTTCTATTTAAATAACCAAAATGCACATTTCTTAGATCAATAGAAGTTGTAAAAAAAATTTTTCTATCTTTAATTTTATTTTTATCATCTTCAACTTCGTTAAAAATTTTTAAAATTATTTGTACACTCCTATTTCTAAATCTAGTATTTTGGAAGTAAAAAAAAATTTTTGATATCGAAGGTAATAATCTTGCTGACGTAACCAGAAATATTCCTATTGTAGATATGATAGTTGAATTTTCATAATTAAGAATATATTTTACGTAGTACAAAAAAAAAATAAGCATTAATAATAAAAGTAATTCCAATAAATTTTTAGTTATGCCGTTTAATACACTATTAAAAATAGAAGTTTTTTTTATTTCAGTCATGTTTTTGTAGATTTTTTTTAAAAAAAAACTTTCTTTATTGTAAAATTTTATTTCCTTAAAAATGCTCAAAGATTCAAAAACATTTTTAAAAAAAGATTCTTCTTCATAAATACGCTTATCACCAAAGTATTTAATTTTTTTAGCGAATATAAAAAAAAATAATAAAAATAAAATTGAAAATAAAGTTAACATTATCATTGTCATTTTAAAGAAATTAATAATTAAAAATATTATAATAGTGAGTAAAATTAAAACCTCGATTATAAATAAAAAAAAAGTTTCGATAACTATCAGTGAAGATTCCGCTTCACTAGTTAAATTCTTAATTTGAACTGCAATACTATCTTTCCCGTGATCCAAATACTTTCTATAAAAAAATTTATTTAATATTTTTTGTTGCATTATAACCTTTATATTTTGCTTAATAAGATTACTAAAATAAGTAATAATTAAACTTATAAAAAATTTACAAATATAAACTAGTGCTAAAAATTTTAAAATAATCCCAAGTAAATCTTGTTCTTTATAAGATTCAAAAAAATTATTTTTTAAAAAAAAAAAAAATTCCGATTCTTCAGTCCCTAAAATAATATTAAATACAGGAAATAATA
>B570J29032_109957931_pt1 | contig 11078 bp, 6 predicted proteins | sample LakMenEpi16Nov12_FD_29032 | JGI IMG/M metagenome (IMG submission 29032)
ACACATACGTTAAAAGAATTAGAAGCTGAAGGGTTTAATATCATACCATCCGCCAACGCAACATGGTTAACTATGAATCGCGAAGGCATACGTAGCCTAGCAGCTGAGCAACTTCAATTAAAAACATCTAATTATAAATTTGCTGGAACGAAAGAAGAATTTGTTGCAGCCATTGAGCATATTGGAGTTCCATGTGTAGTAAAACCAATCATGAGTTCTTCAGGTAAAGGACAAAGTGTTGTTAAATCTATAGATGATATCGACTATGCTTGGCAATACGCACAAGAGGGTGGTAGAAGTGGTGGAGGTAGAGTGATTATTGAGGGCTTTGTAGATTTCGATTTTGAAATTACGCTGTTAACAATTTCGCATCGTGATGGAATAAGTTTTTGTGCACCTATTGGTCATCGTCAAGAACACGGCGACTACCAAGAATCATGGCAACCACAACCCATGACAGACCAGGCTTTACAAAAAGCAAAAGAGATGGCAGCTTCTGTTGTAAAAGCTTTAGGAGGAAGAGGAATATTTGGAGTAGAGTTTTTTGTAAAAGATACTGAAGTATATTTTTCAGAATTATCTCCTCGTCCGCATGATACCGGAATGGTGACCATGATCTCACAAGATTTATCGGAGTTCGCATTGCATGTTCGTGCCATTTTAAATTTACCGATTCCACAAATCACTTTGTTAGGTCCATCGGCTAGTAAAGTAATTTTAGTAAAAGGAAATTCAACAGATATTACATTTCATGGAGTAGATAAGGCATTAGAAATGCCAGATACACAACTACGATTATTTGGCAAGCCTGAAGTGCAAGGTGAGCGCAGAATGGGAGTATGCTTAGCAAAGGCTGAAAGTGTTGAAAAAGCTAGAGAAAATGCCAATTGGATGGCAGCTCAAATTACAATAGAATTAGCATAAAAATTATGGAAAATTATAACGGAAAAGTGGTTTGGGTTACGGGTGCGAGTTCTGGAATTGGAGAAGCATTAGCTTATTCATTTGCAAAAAAAGGTGCTTCCTTAATTTTATCTGGTAGAAATAATGAAGCTTTAGAATTAGTGAAAAATAATTGTTTATTGTTTTCTGAAAATTGTAAAGTGCTTCCTTTTGATATGTTATCAATTGATCAATTTCCATCAATAGTGCAAAGTGCTAGAAACCTATTTGGTCGTGTTGATTACCTATGCAATAACGCAGGTATGAGTCAACGTTCTTTAATTGTTGATACCCCACTCGAAATTGATCGAAAAATAATGGAGCTCGATTATTTCAGTCAGGTTGCTTTAACCAAAGAAATTCTCCCATTATTTATTGAGCAGAAATCAGGGCACATTGTAGTGATTAGCAGTGTAGCTGGGAAATATGGATTCCATTACCGTTCAGCATACAGTGCTGCAAAGCATGCTCTTGTTGGTTTCTTTGAAACATTACGTTTAGAGTTAAAAGATGTTCCAGTACATGTAACACTAGTGTACCCTGGACGAATACATACTAATATTTCAATTAATGCATTAACATCGGATGGCTCAAAACATGGAGTGATGGATGATGCACAAGAAAATGGAATTGCTGCTGATTTATGTGCAGAAAAAATTACAAAAGCTGTATTAAAAAGAAAAGTAGAATTATTAATTGGTCGAGAAGAATTAATCCTTGTTTATATGAAAAGATGGTTCCCTTCACTCTATTATAAATTTGTTTTAAAAGTTAAACCTGAATAAATCATGACAACATCAAACAAGGTAATCATTAGTGGTATTCAACAAGTAGGTGTTGGAGTAAGCAATGCAGAAGAAGCTTGGGTATGGTACAGAAAACATTTTAGTATGGATGTTCCTGTATTTAAAGATGCAGCTACTGCTGCGTTAATGCAACGTTATACAGGCGGGCAACCTCAAGAGCGCTATGCTATACTTGCAATTAATATGGCTGGTGGTGGAGGTTTTGAAATTTGGCAATACACTCAACGCACTCCTGTGCCTCCTGCATTTACAGTACACTTAGGTGATCTTGGTATTTTTGCTGCAAAAATTAAATGTAGAGATGTTGCCGAAATGTTTGCTTATTCGAAAAAAAATAATCTATCACTTTTAACAGAATTAGCTGTTTCTCCAAACGGTGAACAGCACTTTTTTGTAAGTGATCCTTATGGTAATGTTTTCGAAATTGTAGAAGAAAAAACTTGGTATAAAAACAGAACCGATTTAACCGGGGGTATTGGTGGATGTGTGATTGGTGTAACCGATATTGATCGTTCAATTAAATTCTATAAAGAAGTTTTAGGGTATGATCAAATTGTTTTTGATGTAACTGGAGAATTTAATGATTTAAAGGGTTTAACAGGTGGTTCAGATTCATTTAGAAGAGTTCTGCTAAGGCATACTGCCGAACGAACTGGTGGCTTTAGTAAACTTTTTGGTCCCTCTCAAATTGAATTAGTTCAAGTATTAAATAGAACTCCTAAAAAAATATTCGAGAATAGATATTGGGGTGATTTAGGATTTATTCATTTATGTTTTGATGTAAATGGAATGAAAGCCCTAGAACAAAAATGTGCTGATTTGAATTATCCCTTTACTGTAAATAGTGCTGAAAGTTTCGATATGGGTGAAGCTGCAGGTCATTTTACCTATACTGAAGACCCAGATGGTACTTTGATTGAGTTTGTGGAAACACACAAAGTGCCGATTATGAAAAAATTTGGCTTGTATTTAAATCTTAAGAAACGAAATCCTGAAAAAAATCTCCCGAATTGGATGATTAACGCACTTTCATTATCAAGAGTAAAGGAATAAAAAATATAAATTTCGCATAACGTCTTTTTTAAAATACCGCTTTATTGGTATTGGAAAAAGGCGTTTTTTCGTTTATATTTATATATGTTAAATAAATTACCACGCTTTCTCAATTTTGGGTTATTGCTATTTGTCGGATTAAATAGCATATCATGTCAATCTTTACCAATTAGGGTATTAGAAAAGAATTATACCGTTAATAAATATTTATCACCTACTCGAGAACCAAACCTAAATGTACATGATTATTCGTGTGTTTTTGTTGCAAATGCTAGTTCGAAAAAGTTTAAAATTATTAGTGTGAAATGCAATAGAGAGGATGCAAAATTATTTTTGTTAGATTCTAAAAGCATGATTGTATCAGAGTTTGGTAAAAGTGATACCATTTTACTTCGATCTAGTATTATTCGAGAAAATTCAAATCCATCAAAAGATACATTAGCTGTATTTTATAAATACAAAGGTCGCTTAAGCACAATGTTTATTAGCGATTTTCAAAAAATAGAAACTCCAATCAATCAATAATATGAAAAGAATACTATTCTTTATTTTATTTTTATTTGCAAGCATAAATCTGTTTGCACAAGACCAAACTTGGGTAACAATGATGCAGGACCCTGATGCAAATTTTTATGATATTCAAAATGCGTTCAACACGTATTGGAAAGATCAGAATATTGAAAAAGGGAAGGGCTATAAGCAATTTAAACGTTGGGAGAATTTTATGGCTCCACGTGTTTATCCAACAGGTCGTTTGCCACACGATATTATTAATACTGAATTAATAAATATTATTACAACTAATAATGCAAAGACGAGAAGCAATGTAGTTGCAAGTTGGGTTCCACTTGGTCCTACCAATGTTCCTACTAACGGATTAAGTTATGCTTCATCGGGTATTGGCCGTGTTAATTGTGTACGTGTAGATCCAGCAAATTCGAATATTTTATGGGTTGGTACTCCAGGTGGTGGACTTTGGAAATCGATTAATGGTGGTACTAGTTGGACAAGCAATACCGACGCTTTGTCTACATTAGGAATTGCAGATATTGCAATTGATCCAACAAACTCAAACATCATGTATGTTGCAACTGGCGATGCTGATGGTGGTGATACATACAGTATTGGTATTTTGAAATCTATTGATGCTGGTGTAACATGGAATACAACTGGATTAACTTATGTTACTTCTAATTATCGCAAAGTAGCTCGATTATTAATTAATCCGACAGATCCAACTATTCTTTTAGCAGCAACAAATTTAGGCGTTTATAGAAGTGCAAATTCAGGAACATCATTTACAGCTGTAATTTCTAGTGGTGTTTTTTATGATATGGAATTTAAGCCAGGCGATCCGAATACGGTATATGCTTCCAGTTATAGTGGTAGTGGAACAGGTAAAGTTTATTATTCAACCAATGCAGGTACAAGCTTTACTTTGGCTACAGGTATACCAGGTTCTGGAGTTCTAAGAACTTCTATAGCAGTATCTGCTGCAAGTCCAACGACTGTTTACGCATTAATTGCAAATTCAACAGATTACGGGTATAAAGGGTTATACAAATCTGTTAATTCAGGAGTGAGTTATACCTTAGTACATAGCACACCAAATATTTTATCAGGAGATGAAACTGGTGCAAGTGCAGGTGGACAAGGTTGGTACGACTTAGCTTTAGGTGTATCTCCACTTGATGCGAACATAATTTATATCGGTGGAGTTAATGTATGGAAGTCGATCAATGGAGGAACGAGTTTCGCGATTACTGGACATTGGTATTCGGGTGGGAGTGGTAATTTACCTTTCGTACATGCTGATCAGCATGTATTAGAATTCATGCCAAACTCATCTACATTATTTTCGTGTAATGATGGTGGAATTCGCAAGTCAACTAATAATGGTGCATCGTGGACTGACTTAAGTAGTGGTTTGCAAATCATGCAATTTTATAGAATTAGTGGAGCGGCAACCAATGCAAATATTGTATATGGTGGCGCACAAGATAATGGCACGAATAGAAAAATTGGAACTGCATGGAATTCTGCTTACGGTGGTGATGGTATGAAATGTATAGTAGACCCTACGAATTCTAATATTGTATATGCTTCTACGCAATATGGTGGGATTGTTCGTTCTAGCAATGGCGGTACTAGTTTTGGGTCTATCAAACCTGCTGCAGCTCCTAATGGTGATTGGATTACGCCATATGCAATACATCCAACAACAACAACAACTTTATATGCAGGATATAATGAGATTTATAAATCTACTAACAGCGGCACTGCTTGGACAGCTGTTACCAGTGCATTGAGTTCAGGAGAACTATATTCTAGTTTAGTTATTGCGCCTAGTAATGGTAATTATGTTTATGCTGCAACATCAACTAAATTATTTAAAACAATTAATGGAGGTACAGCTTGGACAAACATTACAACAGGTTTGCCAGTTTCTACTGCTTCGATAACTAATATTGCAGTAGCAACAGACGATCCCAATAAAATATTTGTAACCTTCTCTGGTTACAGTGCTACAGCTAAAGTTTATACAAGTGTGAATGGAGGAACTACTTGGACAAACATTTCTACTGGCTTACCTAATTTGCCAGTAAATTGTGTCGTTTATCAAAATGGTTCAGACAATGGAATATATGTAGGAACTGATGTTGGAGTATATTATAAAAGCACTTCGGTAGCTTGGACAGCTTTCATGACTAACTTGCCAAATGTGAGTGTTCGTGATTTAGAAATACATTATGGAACTAACAAATTAAGAGCAGCAACTTTTGGTAGAGGGTTATGGGAATCTGATTTATATTCAGCACCAGCAGCTCTTGCTCCGATAGCTGATTTTAGTGCAAATCAAACTACTATAGTTGCAGGTCAATCAATTGCCTTTACAGATCTTTCTGCAAACACACCAACAACCTGGACTTGGACATTTACAGGTGGAACTCCTGCGAGTTCTACATTGCAAAACCCAACAGTTGTGTATTCTACAGCGGGTACTTATGCTGTAAAATTAAAATCAACTAATGCTAATGGTTCAGACTCTACAACCAAATCTTCTTTTATAACGGTTACACCGGCTGGTGCAGCAAGTTGTAAATCATGGGATGTTGTAGCATCTGGCTTTAGTGCAGTTTCCAGAGGGATTGAAAGTTTTGATGTGGTTAATCAAAATGTGGTATGGGCATTAGCTTATGATGGAAGTGGGTCGGGTAGCACTGTTCGTGATTATACAAAAACAATTAACGGTGGTAATTCATGGACAGCTGGAACCATTGCAGGTGTTTCTACAGCGTATAGCGCTGGAAATATCACCGCAGTACATCAAGATACTGCATGGGCTGCAGTTTATCCTACAACAGCTGCAGTAGCAGCACAGGGTGTTTATTATACTTCGAATGGTGGTGCAACTTGGGCACGTCAAACTTCTGCGCCATTTAGTACTTCAACTTCATTTATAAACTTTGTTCACTTCTTTAATAAAAATGAAGGAGTTGCAATGGGCGATCCTGCAAATAGTTACTTTGAAATATACACTACGTCAAATGGAGGATCTACATGGACTAGAGTAATCACAGGAAATATTCCTACTCCAGTAGCAACCGATGAGTATGGTACTGTAGGTTACTTTACAGCCGTTGGCAATACCATTTGGTTTTTAACAACTAAAGGTAGAATTATAAAGAGCACAAATAAAGGAGCTACTTGGACTGCAGCAAGCACTCCACTCGGTACTAATATTACCTTAACTAACATTGCATTTAAAGATCAATTAAATGGAATTGTAACAGGAGTGGATCCTACAACATTAGCTGATGTTGGATTATATAAAACATCAGACGGTGGTACTACTTGGATACTTCTAACATCTAATACTGCAGGTATTACTGCGAAGTCGGGGATATGTTTTGTTCCTGGTACAAATGGAACATACTACATTTCGGGTGCAACAACCAATGGTTCAGGTACTGCATACTCTACTGATAATGGAGCAACTTGGACAGGCATCGATGCGATACAACATACCGCGATAGAATTTTATAATGAGAGTACGGGATGGTCTGGTGGATTTAATACAAGCACCACCACTGGTGGTATATTCAAATTAACAAGTTCTGCAATGGTGGCAAATATAACACCACCAACTAGTACCACTTTTTGTGATAATGGATCATTAGTATTAACAGCAAATGTTGGTGCTAATTTTACTTATCAATGGTATAAAAATGGCGTTGTTTTAACAAATGATACTACTATTAATTACACAGCCACTACTTCAGGTACTTATACTGTTGAGGTAATAGATGGAATTTGTTCAGCTTTGTCTGATGCCGTAATATTAACAACAGTTCCAGGTCCATCGGTACCAACATTACAAGCAACTATTACGAATTTTTGTGTTGGTGATAGTGCATTGTTGCAATGTGTGCAATCAGCTACAGCTTACAAATGGTACAGAAACAATGTAGAAATAATTGGAGCAACAAGTCAGACATATTATGCTACCACTTCTGGTAGTTATACTGTTCGAGTTGGAAATGCTGCGAATTGTTTTACAGAATCGATTGCAGTTTCTGTAACTGCTGTTCCAAAACCTGCTAAACCGAATGTATTATTTTCAGGCGACACAGAACTTTGCGATGGTGAACAAATAATGTTTACATCGAGCGCAGTTTCAAATAACCAATGGTATAAAGATGGGTCTGCAATTTCAGGTGCAACAGGTCAAAATATTGTTGTTGCTACTACTGGTTCATTTACTGTTGAAGTTAGTTCTTTAACCAATTGCAGCACAAGTTCAGATGCCGTACAAGTTAATATGCATCCGCTACCTGCACAACCTACAATTACTGTCGATTCATTAACGTTAACATCTTCTTCTGCGAATGCATATCAATGGTATAAAGATGAAAACATTATTGTAAATGCGACTACACAAAATTATACAGTTTCAAGTACTGGATCGTACAAGGTAAGAATTAAAGACCTTGCCGATTGTGAAGCATTTTCAGATACCGTGAATTTCCTGCTTTCTGGAATTTCAAATTACACTAATCAAATTATACAAGTTTATCCGAATCCAGTAAAAGATATTTTGAGAGTATCGGGTATTGGGTATCGAGTTACTGTTTACAATTACTTAGGTGAAAAAGTTATGGAGAGAGAATTAGTGGACGGGCAAATAAATGTAAGTTCATTACCTACAGGAATATATATATTGAAGACAGAAGAGGGGATAGCGAGATTTGTGAAATATTAGAATGATGTATTAAGTACATTGTATTAAGTACAATGTATCAGGTACATTGTATTAAGTATAATGTAAAAAGTACAATTAAATTAATACATAATACAGTTTACATAATACTTAATACAGCTTACATAATACTTAATACAATTTACATAGTACATAAAAAAAGCTCCTTCGATTTCGAAGGAGCTTTTTTTATAGAAATTCCTAATTCCTAATTCCTAATTCCTAATTATTAGTTCTTAATTAATTTCAAAGTAGTAGGATAATTATCAACCATAATTTTCACTAGGTATAATCCAGAACTTAATTCAGATAATTGAATTGGTAAATTCATTTCACCATTCAACATACCGTAATTTTTAGTTCCAACTTTAGCACCATTCATGTTGTAAATTTCCACTTGAATATTAGCTTCTTTTACTAATGATAACATGATGTTTGAAACTTCAGTACCTGGGTTAGGAGCAATATGAATTGCATCTGGTCCAGCTAATTTATCAATACCAGTAAGGTTACCACCAATTTCAGTTCCGATGATATAACCATTTGTTACTGCAGTGTTAATTCTACTAGTGCTTGCATTAACTGTAGCACCATTAGGATCTAACATCATACCGATAATATTCATTTTAGATGCATTCCAAGTTGCAGGTAAAATATAACTAAACGTATACGTTACTGATTGTCCACTGTCTGTTGAAACGCCAAATGCATTTGGATAACCATCAAAACTTGGGCTAATATGACGAGCAACGTGATCGTAAATCATTTTACTTGCAGCAACTGGGTTTGTTAATAATTCAAATCCACCCATTGCACCATTCGCACCACCTGAATATATATTCGCTTGGTTGTAAGCAGAACCAGTACCACGTACACTGTCTTGGCTTAATACACATGCGATACGATAATCGCCAACGATATCTTTGTTTAATGTTGTTGTGATCGAAACTTTTAATTCTCTAGTTACAGCGTCGTAAGTTGCACCATTTTTCAACGTTGCATCTGGAGCCATTACAATTTGATCAATAAAGCTAATCTCTAAATCACTAGGGTCGATTACACTTGAACGATCAATTAATACACTTGGATATCCTGGGATAGCTGCACTAACTGCTGCATCATATTCTGTAACTGTCATCGGATCTGCATTATGTACTGCAATTCCTGCAAAGTATCCATCGTAGTTTTTAGACATCATGTCCATGAAAACTGCACCACGTGGGCACCATTGACACCATGTTCCTGTACCTTCTTCAGCTAAAACGATTTTGCCGTCAGCTGGGACTACAGTTCTAATAAATATCGTTTTAGAATTATCTGTACTGTCATCATCATTTGCTAAACCATTGATATTGCTAATTGTTAATGTAACTGTATCATTGTTTAAAGGTAAAATGAAATCTTCTGTAAGATTTAATTTATACTCAGCTAATTTTGCAATGTTTAAGCCTGTTAAGTTTTTAGTAATTGCAGTTCCTTTATGTGTTAAACTGAAATCGAATGATGTAATTGCTGAATCACCTAAGTTTCTGAATGAAACTTTTGGTTTACGAACTTGACCAACTAAACCATTTGGAATATTAATTGTACCTACCGCAGCATTAACTTGAGGTAGAGTATATGGAGTAAGTGAATACGAAACATCATCTACCCAAAAACTTGCAGATGCATTTGCTGGATAAATGTCTATTGAAGCAATTTTATTTGTAATGTTTGAGAAGGTTCCAACAGAAACGCTATCAACAAACACTTCCCATTGGTTAGTGCTTAAATTAGCTTTCACTTTTAATTGATACCATTGGTTTTGTGGGTATGATGCAGTGATAAATGTAGTCGATGCATTGTTGATTTGTAATGATCCATCAGCATTCATATAGCAATCCATAGCCCAAGTAGTACCAATTATGTTTTCCGCTTGGAAATTGAAGTAAGCAGTTTTGTTCGTTGGAACTTTAAACCATGCTTTAAATTCAAATATGCCTTGAGTGTGTGGTCCTGCAAAAGGTAAAACCACATCTGCTGGTCCGCCAGTAGTACTAGTAGAAGAGAAGTAGATTGAATTTGTGCCACTGTGTGCTGCAGTAGTCACTACATTCACATCTTCTGTACCGCCATCGGCATTACTCCAAGTCGTCCAGTTTGGCGACTGTGGGCCTAATTTGATACCTGAAGTATAGCTATCGAAATTATCCGAAAATGATTGTGATTTCGCGGAAATCGTTCCTAAAGCAAATAGCATTAAAAGTAAACATGTTTTTTTCATAAGTTTAAATTAAAAGTGTTTATAATCAGTAAATATTCAAAAAAATATCAGATAACACAAATACTCAGTCTAATAGTGCTTAAAATATGATGATTATCATATTTTAATAGGTAGATAATACCTACTATTGTATTATAAAACACCAAGAATACAGAATTATGAAACCTATTAACATCAAAAAGATTTTAATTCCTATAGATTTTTCGGAATTATCAACTTACGCTATTGAGTATGCCTTGCAAATTGCGAAAGTGCATACTTCGCAAATAACTTTTATCCATGTTGTTGAAGACATGTTGAATTTTAGTGTACCAGGAGATTTCGTGCTTACAACCGAAGAATTTATCGAAAAAGAAAAAGCATTAGAATCGATAAAAAATGAAAGATTAACTCATTTTGCAAAATTGATGAGCGAGAAATACAGTTACGACTTTAGCGCTACAGTAATATTTGGAAAAAGCCATCGTGCAGTAAACGATTATGTAAAGTCAGAACAAATTGACTTATTAGTAATGAGTACTCACGGAGTGAGTGGATTTAGAGAATTCATTATTGGAAGTAATGCAGTACGTATGATTACTGAATGTTCTTGTCCGGTATTATCGGTTCAAAAGCCAATGAAAACTGGTGGGTTCAAAAAAATATTATTACCTTTTAATGATGATCCGTTTTCTCGTCAAAAAGTTAACGTTGCAATACAACTTTCTAAATGGTTCGAAGCAGAAATTAGCTGTTTAGGAATTGAAAACGAAGG
>B570J29032_109957930_pt1 | contig 11077 bp, 7 predicted proteins | sample LakMenEpi16Nov12_FD_29032 | JGI IMG/M metagenome (IMG submission 29032)
TTGCATCATCGCAACACCCACCAATACAGTACACAAGTTGAACCACTTTATAATTATTATAATTTATTATAACATTATAATTGTCGCATTATCGCAACACCCACCAATACAGTACACAAGTTGGGCCTCTATAATTTGTGTATTACCGTTTAATCACTGCTCGCGCCGGCGCTTCTGAGACGTAGTACTCTGCATTTTATCCGAGGAAGCCCTTCAACTTGTGTACTGTATTGGATTCTGAATGAGTGCCTTTTTTAATGGCTCATCGGTGTACTGACCTCCGGAACCAGGGTAACTTTCGCAAGGTTTGTGCGGTTGTGTACTGAACCATCTATGTCTACACCCAAACATATCTTGTGCGGTTGTGTACTGAATCGGTGTACTGACCTCCAGACACCCAAAACATATCTTGTGCGGTTGTGTACTGAATCGGTGTACTGACCTCCAGACACCCTCTCGGGACCAGGGACTGGCCCACTTTTCTTGACAAAAGTACGCCTGAGTAACTTTCTTAAGGTTTGTGGGGTTGTGTACTGAAGCGTCCATGTCTACACCCAAAACATATCTTGTGCGGTTGTGTACTGAACCATCTATGCCTACACCTAAACATATCTTGTGCGGTTGTATACTGAATCGTCCATGCCTACACCCAAACACATCTTGTGCGGTTGTGTACTGAGAATCGGTGTACTGACCTCCGGAACCGGGGTAACTTTCTCAAGGTTTGTGCGGTTGTGTACTGAACCGTCCATGTCTACAACCAAACATATCTTGTGCGGTTGTGTACTGAGTATACATTTGTATACATATGTCGCTGAAACTACGAGCAAGCCCATACAGTAAACAAGCTGATAGGCTTTAATTAATTGCATCAATGTTGCATCATCGCAACACTTACCAATACAGTACAGAACTTGAACGGCTTTATAATTATTATAATTTATTATTGTCACCTAATCGAAACACTCACCAATACAATACACAAATGACTCATCGGTTTACTGACCTTCGGACACATCCCCCCGGGACCAGGGCAAAATGGATGCTCCTGAGATCTAGTACACTGGAAACCTTTCTATTAAAGTACCCCCTAAGTAACTATAAGTTCACTGCAGTTGTGCAAAGTGTCGTCGGATACGGCAATGATGCGACAATGTTAATCCTAATGCCCTGGCAATAATAAATTATAATTTATTTTTACCCCACCAACTTCTGTACTGTATTGGTGGGTGTTGCGATGAAGCGAATATTGTAATAAATAATTCGCCCACCAAATTGCGTACTGTATCGGTGGGCGCTACCTGTTTTTAACATGACCAACTTGTGTACCGTATTGGTAGGTATTACGAAGGTAGAACAATATTAATCCTAATGCCTTGGCAATAATAAATTATAATTTATTTTTACCCCACCAACTTGTGTACTGTATTGTCGGGAGTTGCGATGATGCGAATATTATAATAAACAATTAGCCCACCAACTTACGTACTGTATTGGTGGGTGCTATCTGTTGATTACAACATTTTGTCAATTATTCTGTCCATGGATTTTACCATTATTAATGGAGTTGAAGTTATGAAGCAATTTTCTAGGACTGATCGTATTCGAGAGATATTCGAAAAGATGCCCAAAACGTCTAAAAAAGATTTATTTGATTCGTATTTCGAGCATTATAATGACGACACTGATACAGCTAGTGTCCGCGCTACAATTAATTCACAAGTCCCAAAGATTATGGAGGCAAAAGAATTTTTAAATAAAGCATTAAATTTAGATGAAAACCCAGACACTAAATTTTCTGTTTACCTAACCAAAAATAAACAACATTTAAAAAATTACTTAGAAGATTATGTTTTCAATATAGATGCTGTTAAAAAACATTTTATTGACACGCTTAAAATGTATATTTCTGAATATGAAATTTCTTTTTCAGAAGAAGATGAATTTCAAATCAGAAATTTAAATGAATTAGATTTAGATAAATTCGTTGAAATATTTGCAAGCATCGTTCAGATTATATTTATTAACAAAATAATAAGTAAAATAAAAAGCCCAGAAGGAATTAACGAAGAATATTTAAATAAAGTTTCAAAAATTTTCAAAGATTTCGACAAAGATTCTTTGAATCATATTGTCGAATTATCATCCAATACAATAAAAGAATTACATCCTAAATCAGACAGGAACAATGGAGGTTCAACTGAATTGTGGCGTGATATTCCCTACCATAGAGATAACAATCATCGACTCCATAACATTGAAAAATATTTTTCAGAACTTATAAAAAACGGTAAATATAAAAATTTATTAGATAGAATTAATGTGATAATTAAAAAAGCCAAGGATTTAATGAATAATAACCACAATGATTACAGTGATGGAGATCATGTTGGCGAATGGGAAATGGAATAAATAAATCAAAAGTCACACCAAGGAGTTAAATTGAAAACTATATATTTCTTAAAATGGTTCTTAGAAATTGAACCATTTTTAAACCGATAGTAGTTAACCTCGCAAAATTGCGGGTATTTTTTTAGCCAAAAACTAAACCCGAGGAACCCAGTGTTCTTCGGGTTTTTTGTTATACGAGCAAATTTTTTCTTCCCGATCAAGCACACCATTTTGGTGTGCTTTTCTCATTTTATGGAGTCGTTGAAATGAAGTGCATTAATCAAGATTTGAATGATTATGTAAATGACTATTACAATGGAAAATCAGAAAGTTCTTTAACCCCCTTGTTCAGCAATTTAATAAAATATCTTAAAGCAATTGGCAGAAAAAACTTCCCGCATTGTATTGCGATAATAGAAGACTGCGCCCAAAGCACCAGCCTGATACTTCTGAAGAAATTAAGAGAAAAGCAATTTGACCCTAGGCTTTCAAGCATACAAACATTTAGCTTTTTAATTTTTTCTCGTTTGCTGATTACAAATTATCGTAAAATTGCTGTATCAAATCGCCATTTAGATAAATTGAAACATACTAAAGAAAAAGTATCCTCGGACTTAAAAAAATCATCCACTTTATCAAATGAACTTGATGCATTTTTAGAAAAGTTAGAGCCTTTACAACTAACTTTGATTAGAGGCAAATATTATGAAAATAAGAGCCAGAAGATTTTGGCCCAAGAGCTAGGATTACAACCTTCAAAAGTATGTAAAGTTTTAAAGACCGCTATAAAAAATATTCGAAAACAGTTTCAAATCCATTTAAAAACACGATGAACCTCTTATGGTCGATTGTTTCAGCTCGGGGGACATGCCCCGGGGGGTTATGTCGTCGCTCCCCATCATCGACAAAAAACTATTTAAACTACCCCCTGGGGCCCTGCGCCATATTTCATCAGTCCTATTCCGGGCCCCTGGACTGTAGCTCGTTAAATACGTGTAAAATATTATTCCCCAAACTTCAAATAACAATACAGTCAAGATGGTGCTTTGTTTAATCCGTGTGATTGGTGCTGAACTTATACTGGGCTGAACTTATTCTTTAAAAAGATTAGTTCTTATAAAAAACAGGAAATTAATTACACCCAACGGCGAATAACTATACAGACATTCTATTTAAGGATTTAATCCATGATGACTGAAATCAATAATTTGTTTTCTTCTATCGCTATCGAACCTCGTGACTACCAGACAAGAATTGTCAGGCAAATAACTGATATGTTTGCTGGCAAACACCATACCAAGGATGGTGCGCTCACGCCAAGTATTCGGAGCATTATGGTGGAAAGCCCAACTGGTTCAGGTAAAACCGTGATTGGGATGATGGCTGCAAAAATCATTCAAGAAAAATCCACAGTACCGCTTGGAATTTGCTGGGTTGCAATGCGAAGAAATCTTCTTGCACAAGCTTCCAGAGAAAATATTGAAAAAGGATTTAACCTTCGAAATATTCACTTTACATCAATGTTTGACAAGCTTGCGCAAGAGACTGTAAAGCTTAAAACTTCTGGCCATCAAATTCTATTGGTGATTGATGAATGTCACCACGATGCAACTTCTTCGATGAGTCATCTTTACAACATTATCCAGCCTAAATATGTACTGGGCCTTAGCGCAACCCCTTATAGAACAGACAAGATGGCGCTTTGCTTTGAAAAAGTCATTAAAGATGCAGGTATTCACCAACTTATTTCTGCGGGGTATCTTTCGAAATTTGATCACTACACTATTGATTCCTGGGAACCCAAGACTGTTGTTGAAAGATTCATCGCAGAGCCTAAACGATGGGGCAAAAGCGTTATGTTTTTCAAGAATTTGAATCAATGTTATTTGGCGGCACAATTGCTCTCAAGCAAAGGATATTTATCCGAGGTTGTCACAGGATCGAGTGATACAGAAAGCCAAATAAAAAAGTTTTCTGATGGAAAAGTTCAAATTTTAATCAACTGCATGAAACTTACTGAAGGCTTTGACTGCCCCTCTATTAAAACGGTTTGGGTAAGAGACAGCGGCAAAGGAACTACTACGCAGATGGCTGGAAGAGTGTTTAGAATCCATAAATCCACCCCTATAAAACAGGTGGTCCAAGGCGTAAATACCTCCCATCCAATCACCAAGACTGCCTCTGCCAGAATGCAATACCGCTGGCAGCAAGACCGCTGGATCAGTCTCACTGTTAACCCCCTAATTGAATTGATGGCGCACAACGCAAGAATGGCAATCGCCCGTACCGATGTAAGCATGCCGTGCTTTATCAGTTCCAGAAAGACCATGCCTTTTATTCGTTTACCTTTCGTTCGAAATACTTAACCCAATGGAGATTTGAAGTTATGAAAATTGAATACACAACAACCCGCATCGGAAAATTAAAAGTCCAGACCGATGCAGTGAATGGCAAAAACAAGGTTTCTGGTATTGAATACAAAGGCGAAATTCTAAAACCAACGACAAGGTTTTGGACAAGCCTATGCGCTAAATTTGGATTCAATGGAACGATCTTCCGATACTTTGATCATGCAGAGGTCTTTGAGAGAATCTCTGAAAAAAATAGTGGGGGCGAAATCCGTATCACTGTTGAAAAAAATGCAAAGGAAGCAAACCTTCTTGGGGTCAGTAATCCCTTAAAAGCTGTTGCAAATTATGATCAACTAATGGAAACACTCGGCCGCCATGGCGCGGAAAATATCAAGTATGCAAATGGGATGGTCACTTCTAGGCACTCTCCAAGATTGGATCAGGGTTTTTCAACAGTGGGGGATGAATTTAAAGCAAAATTCTTTCTTAACACTCCGGTCGATGGCTATGGTTCCCCTAGTTCATATCTCGGCTTTTTGCGTTTAGTCTGTGATAACGGCATGATGGCTTTAACTAGGGCCTTTCGAAGTGAACTTCGGTTGGGTCGGGGTGAAGATAATGTGATGCCTACTGTTGTGCGCTCACTCGAAAGCTTTAATAATGAAGAAGGTTACAGTGCCCTGCAATCTAGAATTCAGGATTCTGCAAAATCTTGGGCAAGCGTATACGAAGCTGGATCATTAAGAAAGGTCTTGGAAAAAATAAATGTCCAAAATGAACTTGATAGCAAATCTATACCTACACCAGGAACAAGATTAAGTCATCTTTTTCCAAACGTTGCTATGTTTGAAAAATATCATCAAACTCTTGGCAACCCGATCTTCAAGGCTTTTGACTCCATGACCGGTGACACTGGCTTAATTTATGGCCATGCTAACATGGAAGCATTGAGCATGAAAAGACGCAGGACTTTACCAGTGAAATGCAGTGTTTATGATCTTTGCAATTTTGCCACGGAGGTTGCAACGCACCATGCGAAACCAGCCGCAGCAGCGCTATTGCAAGCTTGGCTTGGAGAAACAGTTAGCAATGAGTATGATTTGGAAAATACCATGACTTCACATTCAGAATTTAGGGATTTCCATGTAATGTCAACCACGGAAGTTGCGGGAAAACCAGGCATCAATTAATTTAATTATACATTATCCGGATTAAAATTGTTTAAAATTAGGTTCTTGCTTTACCACCAACCATGGCAAAGCAAGAACCTGATTAGAAATTAAAATGCAACATCAAGACCTAAAATGATCTATACAATCTTCGTTGTTACTTTTCTATTAGTGGTAACCAAACTAATGGACGTTTTGTCCACAATTCAAAGGATTACCAATGCTTCACAAGAAACCAACCCGATTGCTAGAACATTAATGAATACTTTTGGAACTAAAAGAGCAATTTGGTTTGTTTTTGCCATTTCAAACCTTATGAGAACTAGGCCAACATCAAGCATTAACTATCTTTTTTAACTCCCGCACAGCATTGGAGATCTGACTATGCAATCTCTCGATATTTTCAATATTGCCAATTTGCGCAGAAATTGGACTTATAAAACTGTTTAAGTTCTTTTTGAGCTCCTCGATCCCGTTCTTTAAAAGGTCAAGAACCGCTTTACACTCGGGGATTTCTGCAAGAGATTGCAATTCATTATTAAGGGTGCTGAGGGGGTCAACCTCATTTTTGAGGTCGTGAACAAGTTGCGGGAGTATTTTAAATCGTTGGTAGACTTCCACCGAATTCGATTTAAAGGTAACCATTTCTAGACGTTGGCGGGCGCGCAGAACTAAGGTAACTTTTTCGAGGTCCTTTTCGGCTACGCAACCAGATTGCACGAGAAATTTCACTTCGGCATCAACATCTTCCATTAGTTTTTCCTTTTTAACTCCTTATCAAACTTCGCTAAACCCCAAAGCCCTGTTTTAAATTTTCTTTAAGGCATTTAAGAAAAGGTACTAATCAGAATCAGAATTACGATCATTTTTTAAGTTATCAAACTTCTCGGCCATTGTGAGATTACTCTTGGTCAATTTCTTAATAGTCAAATCCTCGGCTTTATTATTTGCGAGACGAAGATTTTTTTCAGAACCGAGCAGCGCTTCTTTAGTTTTCTGCAGGTGATCGATGGTTTTGTCTATTTCCTCAATAGCCGTGTTAAATTTCTTAGATGCCAAATCGTAATTCCTAGCAAAGTTTGTCTTGAAGGTATCTAGGTCGCTCTCAAAAGTTGTAATATCAATATTTTGTGCTTTCACCAGGGCGAGTTCCAACTTGTATTTTAACGCGTTCAGGGCAGCGTTTCGTAACAGCGTAATAATTGGAATGAAGAATTGCGGTCTAACCACATACATCTTCGGAAAACGATGAGAGACATCCACAATTCCGGAGTTGTAAAGCTCACTTTCAGGCTCAATAAGTGAAACAAGCACCGCATATTCACATTTTTTTTCATTCCGATCCTTGTCAAGCTCCTTAAAAAAATCTTCATTTTTCTTCTTGGTAACTGTTTCGCTATTCTCATTCTTCATTTCAAACATAATCGAGACTATTTCAGTGTCCGCTTCACCGATATCGCGAAAAATGTAGTCTCCCTTGCTTCCACTTCGAGCGTTGTTATCTTTCTCGAAATGTGCCTTCGGAAATGCAGTTGCCCGGATGAGGTTAAACTCCGTTTCACAGTGTTGCTCCAAAGTTTCTCCAACCATTTTAGTTGAAAGGCGGACCTTCATATCCCTAAGGCGCTCAATCGTATCATCACGATCCTTGATTTGCGTCTCATACTTATCCTTAAGGGCCTTCTCCCCAAGTTCTTTTTCAAATTTCGCAAGTTCAAGTCCGTTTTTCAGGCTATTTCGCTCATTTTCTATTGCATTTATCGCTTCATTAACTGCAAGCTTCTTAGTCAATTCACTGGCTTCGAGCTTACCATTCAGTTCTTGGATTTTAGCATTCTTGAGCGCTACACTCTTATCCAACTCACCAGCGGCCTTGGTTTTCTCAAGCTCAACAGCAGTAAGTTTCTCCTTCTCGGCTAACTCTAATCGCGCATTTAACTGCTTTTCAAATTCTTTATCGCGAACCTGCTTAAGAATATCCGCATACCCGGTCTCATCAATTTTGAATGCTTTGTTGCAATTTGGACATATGATTTCATGCATAATTACTTATCCTTTAACCCTAAGATTTTTTGCGAATTGTATAACTAAACATTAAGAGAAACCAAGGCCGCTTCCCTTAAATATGTTATCTGTTTTATATAAAAATACTAGTTTTTAACTTCCAAGGTGCCGCTTTAAATCAAATTCACAATTAGTAAAAACGCTATTACGCACAAGCAAAGGAAGAAGGAAGGTTGAAATCTTAACGGGCAACAGAAACGAAAAGCCTAGCGCAACTTAATTTACACTCTGGTTACAATTTCTCCTGTCATTGGCCTCATCACAGTCCGGCTAACACTGCATCCGCGTTGCAGTGGTAAACCAACTAAAAAACGAACATTTTTTCATTGGTTACATTCTTCCCCTCACTGTGGTTTGAAAGTGCGGTCCTTGACAACCAATTAAAGCGATATCCAGATTCGCCAACAATATCTCTACAAAATTTAACATCAAATACTGGGAAATCATTTGAAACAACAAATCAGCCTTGATGGGACCACGCACGCTGCAAGTCATCGGGGACACTCTCGACACATTCCATTTGCTGATTTCTGCTGCCAATAATTGTTATCAACGCGGATTTAGTTAAAGGTTCACGGGACCAATCTTTCAATGCTTCCTCATAATTAAGCTCGCCTTCCAGAATTTCATGACTAAATTAAATCCATTAAATAAATCGTTTGGTACGATAAGAAAACTTGCATATTCTTTATTTGCAGCATCAAAACTCTGAATAATAAATCCCAAATAGTTAACCACGCAGCACTTCAGTAATAGAATCTGGATAATTTTACAAACTTAGGCCAATATAATTTTCTGCTATACGAATTATGCAAATTTTCATTAGTATTATATAATTATAATAATTAAAATTACAATAAAACTTAGTATTCATAACTTGATATTTAAATAACGTTTTTTTTGGATCACTTTTTAAAGGCTACAAAAAATTCTGAAGTTGCATTTTATAGATGCCATTTTTTTTGGTATCTATAAATTTCGTAATCAATACCTCTTGCTGTAAAGAAATTATTACACGTTATTCAATTTAAGGATAGTTGGCTTAGGTCGCCCCTCACAGAAGAACATAGCTTTGAATTTTTCCAACCCTTTGATTTTATCAATTAAAGACTTTTCCTGATCTGCACTTGACACATTCCTAACTAAAGCCTTTGCATCTGCCTCAGTAACTCGCAAAACAAGGTAATTTGCAACAGCAGAAAACAATGAACTGTTAAAATCTTTTGCTTCTTGAGATGCCAAGATCAGGGCGATACCGAATTTTCGACATTCTTTTGCCATTGTTGAAATAAGATTCAAACGCGCAGCTTTGTGAGCCTCGTCAAAAATGATTGCATGTGTGATACGAGATTGAGTGCCTCGGCGAAACATATCTTTGTAGAATTTATAAAACACTAATGATGCAAATGCCTGTTGAAGGTTTGAACTCTGAGTTCGATGGATGCGGATAACTATCGGTTGTTTGCTATCCTCCCATAAAGACAAAGTTGGCTGATCTGCCATTTCAAAGAAATGGTAATCTTCAAGCTCACCTAAACGCGCAAGAAGTGTTTGCAATCCCTTATTAGGTTTTTCTATTGATCGAAGAATTTCTAGAAATTCCCCAAACGGAGGCTCCTGAAGTTGGGCCAAGTTAGCATTGAGATCGCCCCAGCCGGCATTTTTGAAACTCTGCTTTATTGCATCCCTAACAGATTCACCTTGAATATCCCCCAGCTCAGGATAAATAGCGACAAAGATATCGCGGACGACCCCTGCCACGTCGAGATAAGCATTACGCGATTTGCGATCGATCACTTGTAAAGGATTAAATCCTAGACAGTCATAATCCACAAAGCGGACCTGACCAACAATTTCTATAAGTCGTTTGTCAATGTCATCATGATAGGAGAATACGATCGGGGTAATGCCCTTCTCTAGCATCTGCTGGCAAAGGTTTAGCAAACAGGTTGTTTTTCCCATGCCTGGGAGACCCACAAGAAGCAGGTGCGGATTCCCCCTGATGGCCAATTGCCACTGGACATCGGATCCGGTATACAGATCCTGGCCAAGGCATACTACAGAAGGCACAACATTATCTGACGCAAACGGGACTAAGATTTTTTCCATTTCCCGCGAGGCTGGATCATGGGTTTGTGATTTTTGATCTGATGTTGACGGGACTAAGGTTTTTTCCATCTCCTGAGAAACTGGATTATGGGTTTGTGATTCTTGTTCCGATTCATTTAAAGTGTCCCCGGTAATCAGCATGGATAAGGATAAATCTTCATCCTTAATTGGTTGTATTTTTAACAAAGGAGTTTCTGCAAGAACTTTGTTCCCATTGGCTGAAACCTTGTCTATCTGTAAAATTGAACCTGAAAGCGGGCCAGGTCCAAATAAGAAAATTCGCGTTTCCCAGTCACTTGGAGAAATCTCAACTGGGGTCGTTTCAGCGCACTCTGGACAAAAAATCCATCCGCGATCAGGTTTTTTAATAGTACTAAATGAGTAGTCATTTCCCTTGTCGATCATTTTGTCAATTTCGGCGGTGATCTTTGCATGATTCTCGGCCGAAATACCGCCGCCAGCCTCATCATCGGCGTGCCGGCGTGCCTTATCAGCGTAGAAATATAGTACACGAGCCAGCTTTGCTCGCCGAATAGCTTGGAATGGCTTACTTATTTCATTACTTAAATAATAATTTTCCCACCGCTGGCGAAGCGATTCGACCTGGTGTTTAATCCCATCCAGCAAATCTTTAGTGCGTGCTGTTCGAAGATGCCGACGATATTTCACCTCGATGAATTGGAAGAGCAATCCCTTTTTACCGATAGATACAAAAATAATGTCTGGCCGAGAACGATTGTTCTCCGCATCAGTCTCCACCTTGTCATCTTTCATTTTCAATGGAGGAAGAATGTCTCGCACGTCATCGACGGGAATCATAAAGCCATTTAGTAGCGATGCCCAACACTCATTTACAATATCAGACTGCCAACAATTAGACTGGCAAAGGGCAAGCGCAATGAGTTCCGACGCTGGTGCCTTTTGACCAGTGAGTCGAATCGCAAGACGGCCGCTCAATGCTTTGAGATTTTCCAAAAGGAATTCTGCATTTTT
>B570J29032_109957929_pt1 | contig 11073 bp, 9 predicted proteins | sample LakMenEpi16Nov12_FD_29032 | JGI IMG/M metagenome (IMG submission 29032)
CCACTATGCAGCAGCAAGGCCTCCCAGTCAATAATTTGAATAGTTTTCGGCTTGAACCAAATGTCCTTTTCAATTGCATTTAAGAGTAAATCTTTTAACTCATTGGCGCTTAATTCCTCCAATACATAAACCTGCGACCTACTTAACAATGCGTTATTAACCTCAAAACTTGGATTTTCTGTGGTTGCGCCTATAAGTGTTATAATGCCGCTTTCTACTGCCCCCAAAAGCGCATCTTGCTGACTTTTATTAAACCTATGAATTTCGTCTAAAAAAAGTAAGACCTTACCTATCTTTTTAGCATCTTCAATTACTTTTCTAACTTCTGCAACGCCTGCTTGTATGGCACTTAAATAGTAAACATGCAAACCCAATTCATTTCCAATTACGCGTGCTAAAGATGTTTTCCCCACCCCTGGGGGTCCCCAAAAAATCATACTTGGAATGCGCTTTAGCTGAATTACCCTTTGCAAAGGAGCCCCTTCACCAATTAGATGCACCTGTCCAACCATTTCGCTAAGTTTTTGAGGTCTAACCCTTTCTGCAAGTGGTTTAGTAGGTTTTTCTATTTGCGCCATGTGTGCTTAATAATTATATTTACCTTCGTAAAAATAATGGAAAAGAAACTGCGTAGTATATTTTTTTTAGTGTGTTGCATATTTGCTTTCAAAACTCAGGCGCAACAAACTATTCCTTTAGATACTTCTTCTAATTCAACTTTTTTTTATCAGGAAGGAAAAGCCAGCTATTATCACAATAATTTACATGGCAAAACAACAGCAAGTGGCGAACGCTATGATAAAAATAAACTAACGGCAGCACACAAAACGCTACCCTTAGGAACACGGGTGAAAGTAATTAATGTGAAGTCGAAAAAATGGGTAATTGTCACAATTAATGATAGGGGCCCCTATTCAAAAAAGTACATCATAGATTTGTCTTTTAGAGCGGCCAAGCACTTAGGCATGACCAACGGGAAAGGCCAAGTTAAAGTTAGAATAGAAGAGGTACCACCTAAAGAAATGGGATGGCCGCAAAAACATGTACCAGATAATCCAGGGGATGGATTGAAAAAATAAAATGAACAATCAATTAATAAATCAGTTTAGAAAAATTGCCTTTTGGGAAGGCGTATCTTTTATTGTTTTAATGTTTATAGCGATGCCATTAAAGTATGGTGCAAATTGGCCGTATGCAGTAAAATATGTGGGCTGGGCCCATGGGCTTCTTTTTGTGCTTTACGGAATTTGGTTAATTAGAGTAGCTATTGAGTACAATTGGAAACTAAAAAGGCAGGCACTTGCAATGATTGCAGCACTCCTGCCTTTTGGAACATTTATAATGGAAAAGAAAACTAAATATTATGCAGAGAATCCTGACTAAATCTGTTTTCTTATTTAACTCTTTCTACATAATCCCCAGTGCGGGTATCAACCTTAACTTTATCGCCAACATTTACAAACAATGGCACCATTACTTCTGCACCATTATCTAGTTTAGCTGGTTTTAAAGTATTTGTGGCAGTATCTCCTTTAACACCCGGTTCTGCATAGTCTATAGTTAAAACTACAAAAGTGGGGGCCTCTGCAGTTAAAGGCATATCACCCTCAAAGGATACTTTAACCATCATTTCTTCCTTTAAAAATTTGGCCGGCGTGCCCACTAAAGATTCTTCAATATATACTTGGTCAAAAGTTTCAGGATCCATCATTACAAGGTTATTGCCATCCTTGTATAAATATTGCATTTCTTTAAACTCAACCCTAACCATTTCAACAGATTCGCCCGCACGGTAGCGATGTTCCATTTGTTTTCCTGATTTCACATTCCTTAGAACTACTTGATAGAAAGCTCTTAAGTTTCCTGGGGTGCGGTGTTGGTATTCCATAACTTGGCACAATTCATTATTGTGGCGGATGAAACAACCTTTAAATAAATCTCCTGTATTAGCCATGTTGCTGTATTTTAAGTTTTTGAGGCTGCGAAAATAAGGAATTTCAAAATATATAAACCAGTTTTTTGGTTTCAAAGAAGGATTCTTCAAACCAATCGCTGAGATTAAGCTCTTCTATCACCAACTTTTTATTTATTTGCTTCAACGCATTATACTCTTCCTTTAAATCTCCTCCTTTTAAAAAGAGGTAACCATTAATTTTACTATTAAATTCTTCACTATCATCCAAGTAAGACTGAGTCCATCGGTATAATTGATCTGTTGCAGCTACTGCTCTTGCTGTAATAAAATGGAATTTTTCTTTCAGGTTTTCAACTCTTCCAATTGCAAAATCAGTATTGGTTAATCCTAAAGATTCTGAAATTCCTTCTGCCACTTTTATTTTTTTAGCAATACTATCAATCATAGTAAAGGAAGATTCTGGAAACATAATGGCCAATGGAATTCCAGGAAACCCACCGCCTGTTCCAATATCCAAAATTCTAGTTTGTGGCTTAAACTGAATAAATTTTGCAATAGCTAAAGAATGTAATACATGCTTTTCGTATAAGCTTTCAATATCCTTTCTAGAGATTACATTAATCTGAGCATTCCACTCTGCGTATAGCTCTTGAAGCGAAGCAAATTGCTTAATCTGACTTTCTGTTAAATCTGGGAAATATTTTAAAATGATATCTATTACCATAACTTTCTTTGTTTTGTTACCAACCCTTTTATCCCAAAAAGCCAACTATAGAATAGATAAATGAAATCGAGAAGTGGAATAAACCATATTAGGCCCATCGACTTAAACTTTTTTAGAATGAGGTAATAGATAATTAATTGTGAAAGCAGCCTAATACCATAAATTCCGAGCATAAGAATAGGTTCAACCCGAAAGAAAATGGCGAAGCCCAAACTAAGATAAAATAACAACATGGATGCATAATAGACGCCTAAAAATACTTTATCTTTTGTCTTATAATACTTACCAGTGCTAACATGTCTTGTTTTTTGCCGAGCCCAATCACCGAATGTTTTTTTTGCATCAGTGTAAACAAAAGAATCTGGATGTAATTGAATAGCCACATTACTTGGTGTTGCAACTTGATTTACAAATAAATCATCATCGCCGCTTAAGATATGTTGGTGGGAAGCAAAACCCTTGTGTTTAAAAAACAAATCTCGAGTATATGCTAAATTGCGGCCAACTCCCATAAATGCTTGGTGACGCAAAGCTGCAGAAAAATAGGCCATGGCAGTTAACACACCTTCGTATCTTATAAATAAATTTAAGAAACCAGATGTTTTTTTAAATGGCGAAAACCCCAAAACTATCTCTTTATTATTGGCCAACCTAGACTGTATTAGCCGTAACCACTGATTAGAAGATGGCTCGCAATCTGCATCTGTAAAAATCAATTGATCGTATTGTGCTGCCTTTATCCCAATAGTAAGTGCAAACTTTTTCCCTGTGGGATATTTTTCTTGTTCAACAAGTTTACAGACCTTTAAATGCTCATAATTTTCTTGGTAGTATTCGAGTAATTTCTGGCTATCATCCCAACTGCAGTCATTCACTACAATTACCTCAAATTTTGGATAATCTTGGGTAAGAATGGATGCAAGATTCTTTTCTAAATTTCTGTATTCATTTCTTGCAGAAATAACAATTGAAACAGGGGGAAGGTTAGAATCATTAGCAACTTGTGGCAATTTATAAAAGGCTAACTTCCCAAAAACAAACCAATAATAATACAATTGTACAAGCGCAGCAAGGGCTAAAAAGCCGATAGAAACCCAAGCCCAAACATTTAATTCTTCCAACATAGCAGGCAAAGGTAAAGCTAGAACTTATTGCCTGCTATTTCCAATATCAACACAGTGTGAACACTTTTGGTAATAAATGGGCAGTTTAAAATCGGTAGCCAATATGCATAACATATCGATAAGCAAAATTTCTGGCATAATTTGACCGCTCTAAATTAAAATCTACTCCATCCAAAAGACCTTTAATTCCTGGATATTTTTCAAATATTTCCTCTTTTATCGCCTCCTTAATCTCGTTGCTTTCAACAGGCGAAAGATTAGTAGAAAATTCACCTTTATACTTGTAAAAACCTATTCCTGGCCCTAATAAAACTAAGTCTAGCGCAATTCTATCCCTCCAAAACAAAAACTGATAACCCAAGGCTCCTCCTGCAATTATGGCTGTGAACCGATTATCTAACACAGTTTCAATAACAGGCCCAACTGCCGGAGTAATGCTTAAATTATTGGTTCTTTGCATATAGGTATATGAAAAAAATGGAGCTAAATAAACACCACGAGGGGCCCCATGAATATTTTCCTTTTTCAAATAAAACCTATAATCAGCAGCTATATTAAATCCAGAACTTGAGCTGCCAAAATTATACGCAATGCTATCAAATTTAACGGCACTAAATTCTGGAAAGGAGGCAAAACCCAAATTTACTGAAAAACTTTGATATGGTTTAACCACTCGCTCGTATCCAAAAACTCTATTATCTGTTCCAAAAAACCAGCTATTAGACATATTATAGCGAATGGTATTTAGATATTTAGGCATTTCAATTTTATAAGGTAAATGTTCCTTTTCTAATGTGTCTTTAAAATATAATTTAACCTTAGTTAAAAAAGAAACATTAGTTGTATCTACTTGAGATATTGAATAAAATGGCAGCAACAACAAACAAATGAATAATTTTTTCATCCCTAATTAAAGCCTAATTGTTTAATAATTTGTTCAATTTGCCAATCTTCCACTGGGTCATATTCTTCCTTTAGATTAGCATCAAAAATCTTGGCCATACCTTGCCAATAAATTGCGGTAAAATCGCCACGATAAGTTTCTAATAATTCATAGGTAGTTTTTCCTGTTTCCCTATAAATCAATTTAATTAGTATTCTTCCTTGCGAACGAGTTAACCCTCTTAAATCGTCCATAAACTGCTCTTTAACTGCCTTTTCAGTTCTTTTCAAATACTCTTTTCGAGCTTTATCAGAGGGTAGAACTTGTAAATTCTGCTCCATTAATTGAAATCGAAAACTTGCCATTTTAGCATAAGGCAAAACCTTCTTCACATTGTAAACTAAGCGTTGGTATTTCTTTTGATAATTTGAATCCTGCTGGGCCTCTACAATAAAATCTGGTAAACTAAAACTTATGGTATCTGGAGTAGTTTGAGCTATCCCTTTATAAGCAATTGATAAAAGTAAAATTGTAAATAGCAGATTTTTCATAATATAACTTCTTCCAAAACTATGCCATGGAAGGTTTCTTACTTTTTATAATAATTAAAGCTATTACAGAGAAAACAATTAAAGTAAATGAAATAAGTTCAGCCTGAGTAATCGAATTTTTAAAAATTTCGTAAGTAGTATTCACTCTAATTTTTTCAATGAGAAATCTTTCGATTCCGTTTAGTAATAAATAAATGAAAAAGAATACACCGGGGGTATCAATCATTTTTCTAATACTCCACAAAACACCAAATAAACAAATGCAAACTATTGCTTCATAAAGAGGTGTTGGAAACACTGGATTTGGCAATTTAAAACAATGGCTTCCCATACAACCCTCAATCGGAATACCTGCGTTAATTACATTATTAGGATATTGGTAAGACCATAACCAATCTGGAAGCATTGTCATCCATTCTGGCTTTGGAGCAAGGTTATCAATTCCCCAGTCTCCATCTCCACTTAAATGACAACCAATTCTGCCAATTCCGTAAGATAACATTAACGCAGCCGCTGCACTATCACACATAGGCAAAGTTGGTATACCATTTTTATTGGCATAATAAATAATACCTATGGCTGCTACAATTAACCCTCCATAAAAGGTTAAACCACTAAACGACAATAATGCACCTACAGGATCAGCCATTAACTCATCCCAATTTTCCAAATTATGAAATATTTTAGCTCCCAATAATCCACCAATAGCGGCAATAGCCACAATGTTTCCCATGAGTTGATAGGGATGCTGTTCCACCCAAACTTCCTCCTTCTTTTTTCCTGCAACTTCTTTTTGTTCTTTACTCTTATAATAATAAGCTATAACACCACCAGCTAATGCGCCAAACCAACTTCCCTTTGCACTTAAAATAAATCGCTGTGGATTTTCTACCAAACCCTCATAATCTAAAACCATTTCTAACAGCTTGAAACCTAAGAATGCGCCAATAATGGTTTGTGTGATAATATCCACCAAAGTGATTGGTTCATTTTTAATTATCTTCACTTTGATAGGCTTTATTAAGCCATTGGCCTCTTTTCTTTTTAGTTCGCTCTGGGTTGCCCAGTAAGCAGCCATAAAGGCCAGTGCCATAAAAAAACCAAAAGTTTGAATAGGCAATGGAATATTAAGACCAAATAGGTCTAAAAGCAAGTCGGAAATTGTGGCGTACATAACAATGCGAAGAAACAGCAAAAAATTAGATAAATTGTACCCCATGAATAAAATTTGGATAGACCTTAGAAGTGATACTTTTACACTGCCCACCAAAGAAATGAAAGAAGCCATGTTTAACGCGGAGCTTGGTGATGATGTATTTGGGGAAGACCCGAGTGTAAATGAACTTGAAAATTATTGTGCCCAACTTTTTGGGAAAGAAGCTGCTTTATTTTGCTCAAGTGGCACACAAACCAATCAAATTGCCATAAAAGTGCACACACAACCTGGGGATGAAGTAATATGCCATGAACTCTCACATATTTACTTATATGAAGGTGGAGGCATAGCCTATAATAGTGGCGCCTCTGTAAAGCTACTTCAAGGAAATTATGGAAGGTTTACTGCACAACAAGCTGCTGCAGCCATAAATAAAGACGATGTTCATTTCCCCTCTTCAAAATTGATTAGTGTAGAAAATACAGTGAATAGAGGTGGTGGCGCATGTTGGGATTTTTCAGAAATTCAACAACTTAAAAATCTTTGCAATCAAAGCAATCTAATGCTGCATTTGGATGGAGCTAGATTATTTAATGCCCTAATAGCCAATAATGAAAATCCCTTGCAATATGGCGTTGTATTCGATACTATTTCCATTTGCCTAAGTAAAGGCTTAGGAGCACCTGTTGGGTCTGTTCTCATTGGCAATCATAACCAAATTCATAAAGCACGAAGAATTAGGAAAGTAATGGGCGGCGGTATGCGCCAAGCTGGCTTTTTAGCAGCTGCTGGGCTATATGCATTAAAAAACAATGTACAGCGCTTAAGTATTGATCATGAAAGGGCTAAACAGATTGCAGAAGTGTTGGCCAATTGCAGCTTTGTTGAAGAAATCATGCCGGTTGAAACCAATATCATTATTTTTAAACTTGAACCTACATTTAATGCTGGTATTTTTACTCAGAAATTAGCGGAAGCAGGTATCAAAGCGAGTGCAATTGGCAATAACTCTATTCGCTTTGTTTTTCATTTAAATCAAAGCGATTCCGATATTCACAAATTGGCCGAAAAATTAGCCGATTTCTCTTTGACAATTTAAGCGAAATTGATTGATTTGAATATAATAATTGCTGATTTTGTCTAAAAAATTGGGTTAATTTTTAACCATGTGAATCTTAATATTTACTAAAATGTACTATAATACAGGCTAATCGCTTAATTTGTGATTGTTTTTATAAAATAACATTAACCTTAAGTGTATTAATATGGTAAGGAAATTACTATTGCCTATTTTATTATTCTTTGTAGTTCAAGCAAATGCGCAATCATTTGTCAACTCAATTAATAGTGCAGGACTACCCTCTACTTCAGGAGAAATTCTTGGCGTACTCGACTATAACAATGATGGGTTTCCAGATCTTGTTTATGCCGATGAATTAACGGGAAATATCCTATTTTACAAAAATGTAAATGGCGTTTATTCGGATCAAACGGCATTTCTAAATTTCCCTAGTCTCACGTTAACTGGCAGTGGCAATGAATCTGCCATACCATTTGACTACAATGGCGATGGATTTGTGGATATCCTAATGGCAAGATCTGGCGTAAATGGAACCTTAAGGTTAATTCAAAATAATTGCGGTGCTAACTTTACAGACGTTACAACTTCCAGTCAAATACCAACCAATTTATTTATTGTTCCCCAATACATCACTAACGACCCAATGATTCTTATCTCGGATTATGATCGTGATAATGATAATGATATCCTAGTTTCATCTAAAAACACTGCAGACGAATTTGAGGTTAGAGTTATAAAAAATAATGGTGTGTCATTTGCAGCTCCTTCAACGCTGCTTACTGGATTTGGCGCGACAACAGTTCCTTATTTTGCCATCTTAGATTATGATAACGATAAAGATGACGATTTACTAGTTATTAAAAATAGCAATTTCAATGCAGCAGTTAGTATAGATTTATATGACTACAGCTCTGGTAGTTATAGTATTCAAGGTAGTACTGGCATTAGTAATAATAGCCCAGTTGGTTTTGCTACAATTTTAGATATTGACAATGATGGATTTGATGATGTATTGCTAGGAACAAAGGAGGTTGTTTCTCCTGGCCCAGGCAATAATGGTAATAGAGTATTTAGAAATAACGGAGGCAATGCAACCTTTACAAACGTTACAGGGCTTTATAATACCTATCAAAGTGCAATCACAGGTGATAATTTTATGTGCCATGCTTTTGATTTTGATAACGACGGGGATTTAGATGTTATTTGGGAAGTTAAATCTAATGGATTAGGTTCAAATAGACCCGCATTTAGAACACAGACTGCCCCTGGTTTATTTGTTACCAATAATGGATTAAATTTATTGAGCACCAGTTCCGCTACCAGAAAAAAAATGGTAGTTTTAGATTATAACAATGATGGTAAATTAGATGTATTTGGTGAAACGGCTACGGGGGGAAGCGCTTTGATGAGAAACAATACCATTGGAGCCAATTATCTAAAAGTAAAATTATATGCTTGTAACGGGCATGGTATTCCAATAGGTTCAAAAGTATATACAAGCGCTAATGGTTTGACCCAATTTAAAGCCTATAACTTTTCGCAAACGTTTACTAGCACAGCAGCTACTAGCAATGAGTTACATTTTGGATTAGGTAATAATAGCACAATCGACACTGTAATAGCTTTCTTTCCAGACTTTGGAAACATAGTAACACTTACAAATGTGGCAGCCAACCAAACAATTAAGATGGTAGATGGCTCTTGTACTATTGCAGAGCCATTGGTATTTGAGTTTCCAACAGACACTAACAATGTTTGTGGCGTTTCTGAAACTTTTATTTCGGCTCCAAGCGGATTTGTAAACTATTCATGGAAAAGTGGAGAGAGCACCCCTGATATTTTAGTGAACAAAGAAGGTTGGTATGTTTGTACTGCTACAAATGCAGCTGGATGTTCCGCTACCGATAGTATTTTCGTTGGTTTTGGTTTTGGTTATGTTACTCCAACTGATACCATTGTTTGTAAAGGATCATCGGTTAGTATTAATGCCTATCCAAGATATGATTGTTCGCCGTTTGGTGCTCCAGCTAAGGCAGTAGTAAATGGGCAAGCTCTCGTTGATTATAGCTACGCTGGCGAATTCAATGGACATCACTATTATATTGCTAACAGATCAAATAGTTGGCGTAATGCTGCTAGAGAAGCTTTGGCAATGGGAGGAGTTTTAGCTTCAATAAATAATGTAGAAGAGCAAACATTTATTGAAAATAATCTAACGCTCACTGGCAAAAACATGTGGTTAGGTTTGTACAATGTTGCCAATGATCCATTTGTTTGGATGAATTGTGACACCTTAAATTTCACCAATTGGGCTGGTGGTGGACCAACTCCAGATCCAACTAGAAACTTCGTATTTTTTAGATCCGATGCTTGTCCGGAAGGCAGATTTTGGAAAAACACCATTAATGACCCTTTACCAGGCGACCCTTGCGAAAACGATATATTTGCTTTGGTAGAATTTGACAATGCAACTAATATTAGCTATCAATGGAGTACTGGAGACACTACCGCTACTATTAATGTAACCCCTAGCACTACTTCGGGGTATTTTGTAAGTATTCAACAAAATGGGAAAACCTGCTTTGGTTCAAGCACCATAAATATTGTTGATGTAAATAATTTAATACCTTTCGATTCATTAACAGAATGTAAGGCTTCCTTTACCTTTATACAAGCAACAGAAGGTTTAGCTTCATATAGCTGGAGTAATGGAAGAACTACGAGTGGTATTAATGTATTTGCCAATGGCTGGTATAAAGTAACAGCTACCTCAACAGAAGGTTGCATAGGGTCTGATAGTGTATATGTTACCATTTATAATACCAGTATTAGAACCCCAGACACCTTAGTTTGTGCTGGCGTAACTGTTTTCTTAAGAGGCCCTGCAGCGCCTTTAATTTTCCAGACAGACTACACACAAGACTTTCAAATTGGTGGTTTTCCAGGTTGGAACTCACTCTCAACTATAAATTATGGCGGCTCTAGGGTGCTTGGGCCATTTGCAAATGATTCTATTACTTACAATCAAGCAAACTTACCAACCCACGATTCGGTAATGGTAACTTTCGATTTATTTATACACGACACTTGGGAAGGCAACTGCTCAACTAATGGGCCGGATTTGTTTAGGTTCAAAAATGGGACAACTAATATTATAAATACTACCTTTTCTAATACCGCTGGATGTGCACAAGGATATGCGAATAGTGGTATACCAGGAACCTATCCTGCTTTTAATGACGCTGCAGCCACAGGCTTAGTAAAACGTTGCGACGCAACGCCAACTTCTACTACTAAATACACTATCACTAGAAAGTTTAGACATTCTGCCTCCGATTTAAACCTATCATGGGTTGGTGATCTTAGAGACGCTATTGATAATTCTACTAAATGTAATGAAAGTTGGTCTATTGATAATATTTCCATTCAATTGAGAAGAGAGGGTGGCTTATTGTGGTCAACTGGTGAATCTACCCAAAATATTTTTGTAGTACCAAATAATCCTAGTAATGAGTATTGGGTTAGAATCCCTGTTGGAAATTCATTTTGTTATGATACAGTTGTAGTATCTACAACTGTTGGAGAACTACCCTTCAATTTAATCACCTCCGATACTTTTAGAATTTGTGGTTACCCTTC
>B570J29032_109957924_pt1 | contig 11058 bp, 9 predicted proteins | sample LakMenEpi16Nov12_FD_29032 | JGI IMG/M metagenome (IMG submission 29032)
AAATGGATTATAATGCATACCACCCCCGTCTTATTGGTAAGTTGATTAAGTTTGATATGCCGGATGGTAATGTGCATGAGTGGTTAGCCGAACAATATGGATGTGATGTAAATGAGGGTAAGGGTATTACATTCCAATTACTATATGGGGGAATCGATGATACATTCCGTCAAATTCCATATCTAAACGCAGTAGCTGATTACATAGATGGATTATGGATTGAAACACAACAAAACGGATACCTACAAACCAAATATCGTAGAATACCCCTAAGTTGGATAGAGGGTTCAAATCCACAAAAGGTGTTTAACTATCTTCTACAAGCCTTAGAGACTGAAATGAACATTGATAAGATGAAAAAGATATTAGATTACATTAGAAATAGTGGAATCGGATTTAGTTTATATACTTATGACTCGTTTCTATTTGATGTTCCTACGAATGTGGATAAGAATAAGATTAAGGATTTGAAAGAAATCATTGAAGAGGGTGGGTTTCCAATCAAAGCAAGTTGGGGTTTGGATTATGGAAAAGTGTAGAAAACCATATTTATAGTATATACAAAACAATACTATAACATATGAAAAAATTAGGTTTATCTCTATTGTTCTTTTTTACATTAATTGTTGTAAGAGCACAAGACATCGTAGTAATCAAACACACAAACTACACAACACACTTCAGTAAATCAAAAAGATACCCAGTATTAGTGGAATGGGAAACAACAAAAGCAATGGTAGGTTGTCCAACACCCCTAAAAAGAAAAGATAACTTTAAACCTGACCCACAATTGGTAGATGAAACTAATATTGCATTTTATTACCTAAAAAGTGGATACGATAGAGGACATGTAATGCCGGCGGCGGACAACCTTTGTCAAACTCAAGCGGTGCAGGATGAATGTTTCTATTTTAGTAATATGGTAGCACAAACTCATAGATTAAATGCAGGGGATTGGAAATCATTAGAAACTGCAACCCGAAATTGGGCAATGATTAGTTCAAAAGTAAGAGTATGGAGTGGTTCAGTTGGTGAAGCAAAGAAAATAGGGTTAGTATCAGTTCCTACACAATGCTGGAAAGTAGTTCAGGTAGCAGGAAAATGGCACGCATATCTATTCAACAATGATTTATCACCGGCCGATGGATTCCAAAATAACGAAGTACCGATTACACAAATAGAAAAATTGACCGGATTTAAATTTAAATAAATATAGGTTATTTAAACCGCAGCATACCAACAACAAAATGTTTGATTAGAAATGAGTTTCTTTTCAATTAATACTTATATATATGAATTTGGATGATATAAAATTTGGTAATCCACCCAAAGAGCAAGATGATAAGGTAAAAGCTGATAGAGCTGGTATCTTACAGGATTGTATTAATAAGGGTATAGTAAAGGATATATTAGAAAATCATCCATTTCCAACCAATTCATCAGATGAAACCAAAAAGGAATTAGAATATTTGGTTGAAATTACAAAAAAAGCTGATGCTGATGACTTTAAATTTTGTAAATTATTAGAGCATAATCATCACGATTTTTTAGCATTAGCTGGTAGAAAATTGGGATTAAATGTCACTACCGAACAGGTAAAGAATTGGTGTTTTGATATAGACCCGGTATTGTTTTATCTTAAAGATAAATTCAACCGCCCAAGACCATATCAATTGGCAAGAGAATTGGGATTGGAATTGTATGCAATAGTAACAACCGATGCAAATTCGGCATCATACCCATCAGGACATTCATTAGATTTTTTAGTAACATTATATCACTTTGGAAAAATAAAACCCGAAGCGGCAGAAGAAATAGATAAATTTTATCACAAAATAAAAAGAGTAAGAGAATTAAGTGGTGTACATTTTCCATCGGATAGGAAGATATCAGAATACTTATTCAAACAATTGGTTAAGCATAACCTAATAAAATAGAAAAATAATGTCTTTAATTAACAATATATTAGAAGAGTGGGCTTATAGAGTGGATAATGGTATGCCAAATCCAAAGAACTCAAAACATTTAACCGAACTATCTTTAGTATTAACCGAAATGGGGTTGGGTGAAATAAAACACGAACTATTAAAAAATTTAATGGAAGCGGATGATACATTTACCGCAACCAAAAAAGATACAGGTAAAACTTCCGTATTTAAATCAAAGGAAGCAAGAGATGCGGCTGTAAAAGATGGAACTCACACAATGAAAGCCGATGATGAAGATAAACCTAAAAAAGTAGCAGGTTCGGATTTGTTTGGTGGTGATTACCAATCACAAAGAGGTGGTGAGGAGCAAACACCAAAACCAAAAGCAGAACCTCAATCAAAAGAGCAACCCAAATCAAAAGAAGAAGCTACAAATGTTGATAGAAGTGGATTTGATACCAAAAATAAAAATTATAAAGATGCACCTAATGGACCTACTCAACAAGAAATTGTTAATGACTTAAATGAAGGTAATTTTGATACAATAACTAAATACCAAAATGAGGTTGAATTAAATAGAGAAAAAGGTATAGCTGGGGCTGGTGGTCCTGTGGCTAGTGAGGGTGAATCTAAATACTGCAATTCAATTAATAATTTAGATGAATTTAAAAAAGAAAATTCAGAAAAAATACAAACAAAAACAAAAGAATTAATAGGAAAAAAATTAAATGTTGAAGAGAAAAAATTTGCTATATCATTGGGATTAAAATCAGATAGTGATGAATTTTTAACAATATTAGCCGAAAGAGAAGTATTTGCGGAAGTTAATTTACAAAAAGCACAATCGGATTCGGATAGTGTATTTAGTAAACCAGGAAAAACAGGTTTTGATAATAATGAAAAAGCGTATATGGAATGGATGCGAGCTGCATATGCCGGTGGGTTATCAACCATTAACAGATTAAATGAATCTAAATTAGATACTTCACAACCACATAAAGTTGTACAATCAACGACAGAATTAAATGATGCAGTTCAAGCTCACTTAGAAGATATGGTTGTAAAATCCGAAGGTGATGATAAGCAATATTATGCACATCAATTAAAATTATTTAAAAAATTTAAAAGTTATCACGATACATTTGCAATAGGAAAGGATAAAAATGGAAGAACCGCAATAGTTAGTATTTCAAATAAAAAAGATTCAGAAGTTAAAGACCCACAAAACAACACAACTCCAGCACAAAGATTAAGATTAATGCAAATTAAATTTGGGGATGATGTATCAGTTGGGGTTTCTAATACAATTGAAGAGGGAATTCAAAAAGTATCAAATGCTGCAGCAGCTACTGTAAAAAGTCAAGCTAAAATTAAAATTGATGATTTGGTAGTTAGTGCGTGTGAATCTCCAAAAATGAAAAACTATATGAATGTATTGGATGGCATTGCCACCGATGGTAAACATAGATTTTCAAAATACATCCAATCTAAAGTAAAAGATTGGAAAAATTTACCCACTTCCAAAAAATTAGAATTAATGAACGAATATTCTAATAGTAGATTATATGATGAGCAAGGAAATTCACGTATTGTAGAAAAAGATGAGGGAACTTTTTATAAAGATGATAATGGAAACGAAGTTGGTCCTATTAAATCATTAGGTCAAATAGGATTACCATATGAACCATTTGGAAAAATAGCAATTAAATTAGGAGAATTTGGTGTAAATGATGAAACTAAAGCTATAAAGCAAACTGAAAAAGATATTGTAACCGCCGTTCATACCGAAGTAACTAATCAATTGTTTAAAGATGATGAGCCTGATGGGTATCATCCTGATACAAAGCCAAATGCAGATAATGGGAAGCATACCCAAGCTTATATTTCTGGTGTAATGGATGCAATGCATTTGGGAACTTACATAGATTTAGATGATGCGGATGATGATGCAATGTTAATACAAATGGGTTTTAATGGCGTAAAACCATCTATGATTAGAAATTGTATAGCTGAACAAAGTGGATACAATGGTGATTTAAGTACATCTGAAGGTAAAAATGGACTTAAAGAACATCTTTTGAAAAAATCAAGAGTAACACCTGGTGGTGAAAAGGTAAGTGTAATGAATGAGGGTAAGGAGGTTGAATTATTTAATGACCAGTGGAGAACCGCAGGTACTACTCAAAAAGTAGCAAGTTATTTTGGTAAAGATATCAGAGATTGTTTGCAGAGTAAAGCTAAAAAATAACTCCAAAACTATGTTTCATTTGTAATTTAATATTTATTTATGAATAAGAATTACAAAGAAGGATAGATGAAGACACAGTTACTTTGCACGTTTACAACAAAAGAAGAGTTACAAAACACTCTACAACAAATTAGAGAAATATATCATATAGTTTACAACTATATTTATATTCTACAAAACAAATCCAATTTAGAGGAATTGTTTATTACATACAACATAGATACAGCTTTTCAACCGGCAACTCCGTTAGAAAACACTATATTAATACATAGAAAAAAGGAATCTAATACCTTATACACAATTAATGCTCTTAACGAATTAGTTAAAGAGGAGAATGGTGGGGTATTGAACTCCAATTTTGTAATTGATTGGCCTAAGTTTAAGAATTCAATCATATTAACAAACGCAACCGGAACTAAAAAGATACAAACTCGTGTTTTTGAGGTAATATCATTTGGTGAGGAAAAAGAAGAAGTTACAACCACTAATTAAACAATATTTAAGAAATGTTATTAAAAAGAGGCGATAATAACGAAGATGTTAAGAAGTTACAAGCCAAATTGGGTTTAGAACCAATTGGTAACTTCGGTCCTAAAACGGAAGATGCTGTAAAAGCATGGCAAGCAAAGAATGGTTTAACTGCCGATGGTATTGTTGGACCTAATACTTGGAACAAAATTATGGGAGTTACCCAAATTCCAAAACCAGTAGCACAACCAACCGCTACTGTACCTGCACCACAACCTGTTTCATCTACACCGGTGGTAAGTGTAGCTGGATTGAATTTGGCAAAATTAAAAGGTCATATTCCTGATAATGTAATTGCAATGATTCCTGATACTGCTGCAAAGTTCGGTATCAATACACCGTTAAGATTAGCACACTTCTTAGCACAATGTGGACACGAAAGTGGAGGATTCCGTGCAACGCAAGAAAACCTAAACTATTCTGCAAAAGGTTTGATGGGTATATTCAAAAAGTACTTCCCAACTTCAGCATTAGCAGCAGCTTACGAAAGAAAGCCGGAAAAGATTGCAAATAGAGTATATGGTGGTAGAATGGGTAACGGACCTGAAAGTAGTGGAGAGGGATACAAATTCAGAGGAAGAGGATATATCCAATTGACTGGAAAAGAAAATTATACTGCATTTGGTAAATCAATTGGTGAAGATATGACAGTTAATCAGGATAAAGTAGCTGGTCCATATGCATTATTATCAGCAGCTTGGTTTTTTTCTAAAAATGGATTACATAAGATGGCAGATGAAGGAAGTTCGGATGCAGTTGTAACAAAGATTACTAAAAGAGTAAACGGAGGTACAATTGGTTTGGCAGACAGAATCAAACACTTCAAAGAATACTATCACTTATTAGCATAAAAAAAGGGAGGATTTATTCCTCCTTTTTTATTTCACAATATTTATAGTATATAATAAATATATTTTCAATGATTAGATTATCAAAGTTAGTAACGGAGGCAGATGATAAAAATTTTAGTAATCCTGCGTTAAATAAAAAGATAAAATACAAAAACTCCAAAGGTGAAGATACCGAAGGTATTGTTGGTAATTTGTTAAGATTACCCAAAGATAGTGCAGGTAGAATTGCTGCTGAAAAAACACTTCCAAAGGATGGGACACCAGAAAGAAAAGCAATAAACAAATCATTGGGTAGTGAAAAAGATGGAAAATCAGTACCATCAATTAATAATACTAAAAAAGGTGGTGATGAAAAAACACCGCAATCTGAAAAACCATCCTCAAACGAACCATCACCACAAGTAAAAGCTCAATTATTTACAGCAGACCCTGCTATGGCAGCTAGAATGGATACAGAAAAAGAAACACAAGCTAAAATAGCAGCTCATTCATCAGGTAGTGATGATGAAGCTGGTTTAAGAAAAAATGTAAAAACCGCAGTAACAAAACCAAAAGTGTATGTTAGAGCAATTAAAGATGGTATCAAAGATTGGGCGGAAGAAGAAAAAGCATTTTTTAAAGAAAAAGTACATAAAGGTGATACACCAGAAAGAAGAAGTTGGGGTAAGGCATTAAAAGATAAAGCAGTCGGTGCTTACCATGCTCTTAAAAAAGGGTTTAAACACGAAGTTCATACATTTAAAGATGCTGCAACAGGAATTGCAATGTGGAAAGATGGTATTGATATGACCGAACCACAAAAGAAAGCAGTAAAAAGTGTTGCTAAAAAGTTTGCATTAGGGGTTGTACTTGGTGTTGTGACAGGTGGATTGGGAGCTGGTGCTGGTGCATTTGCCGCAAAGTGTGTTAGTGGATTCATTCCGCATGTTGTTGAAGAAACTATTATAGCTGGGGTTGGTAAGGCAGCATTATTTGCTGGTGATACTGATAGTGATGAAGAAAAGGCAATGGAGCAATTTCTTTCAGTAATAGCCGATAATATAGAAAAAATGGATATACCCAATGAAATAATAGCAAAAGCAGTTGAAGAATATAATGCAGAAAAGAAAGGTGATACTATAACACAAAACGAAGCTAGGTTGGCAGTTAATCAACTCCAACAATTAGTAAAAGAATCAATCATACGATAAACAAAAGGGAGAACGAAAGTTTTCCCTTTTTTGTTTGGATTTGTAACAAATTATTAGTATCTTTGTTACAATTATATGAAAAATATCTGCATAAAAAAAAGTTTAAAAAAACATTTGGTATTATCAAATATTCTTCGTATCTTTGTAAGAACGTTATATTTATATAGGACGTCGGTGTAGGACAGACACCAAAATAAAACCATAAATCATAAACTCTTAAAACTCAAAAAAATGGCTATTAATTTAGATGCTATCAGAGGCAGACTGAACAAACTGCAATCAACCACATCGAAGAAAGTAGAATTGTGGAAACCAGCACCGGGCAAACATCAAATCCGATTAGTCCCATATAAGTTCAACGAAGAAAATCCTTTTATCGAACTTTATTTTCATTACAACATTAACAACAAATCTTATTTATCTCCAATGTCATTTGGCAGACCTGACCCAATTGTTGAGTTCGCTGACAAATTAAAGCGTATGGGTGATAAGGAAGATTGGAAAGCAGCGAAAAAGATGGAGCCAAAACTTCGTACATTCGTACCTGTATTGGTAAGAGGTGAAGAAGGAGAAGGTGTTCGTTTTTGGGGATTTGGTAAGACTGTTTACCAAGAAATCTTAGGATATATGGCTGACCCAGATTACGGCGATATTACTGACCCAACAACTGGTAGAGATATCACTGTTGAGATTGTATCGGCTGAAGATAGTGGTACATCATACCCTGTTACAACAATCAGAGTAAAACCAAAAGAAACACCATTGGTAGAATCAGCGGAGGAAACTAAGAAATTCCTTACAAGCCAAATGGAAATCACAGACCTTTATCAAGAATTAACTTATTCAGAGTTGAAAAGTGTGTTAGAGGGATGGTTAAACCCATCTGCAACCGGTGATGATGAATTAGAAACATCAGTATCGGCTCAAACATTATCTTCAACGGCATCACCTGCGGAATCGGTAATTCCAACACCAACACCGAAAGTGGAGGCAGTAACGGAAGCACCAGCACCAACTAAGAAATTAGATGATGTAACATCTGCATTTGATGACCTTTTCAACAACTAAAATAAGTTATTATGGCAAAAAAGGAAATTGAGTTAGCAGATATACTTGCTGAAACTCTAAACAAACAATCTAAAGACCAGAAAGTGGCATTCTTTTTGGATTCGGATGAAGCACCTACAAATGTAGAAGGTTGGGTATCAACTGGAGCATCATTGTTGGATGTGGCTATCTCAAATCGCCCTTATGGTGGATTGCCTGTTGGTAGAATTACCGAAGTTACTGGGTTGGAGCAGAGTGGTAAATCGCTCTTATCCGCCCACCTTCTTGCCGAAACGCAAAAGTTAGGTGGATTGGCAGTATTAATTGATACTGAAAATGCAGTAAGTGCGGAGTTCTTAAACGCAATTGGAGTAGATGTATCTAAAATGCTTTATGTAGCAGCTGAAACTGTGGAAGAGTGTTTTGAGTACACCGAAACGATTATCGAAAAAGTGAGAGTTGCATCAAAGGATAAGTATGTAACTATCGTAGTGGATTCAGTAGCAGCAGCATCAACTAAAAAGGAGATGGATGCTGATTACGATAAAGACGGATACGCTACCGATAAGGCAATCATTATCTCAAAAGCAATGCGTAAAATCACTAACTTAATTGGTAGACAGAAAATCACTTTGGTTTTCACAAATCAATTAAGACAGAAGATGAACGCTATGCCATTCTCTGACCCGTGGACAACTTCTGGTGGTAAAGCAATCGCTTTTCATGCTTCGGTTCGTTTACGATTGAAGGGTATGGGTACAATTAAAGCAAAAGACAAGAATGGAAATGACCAAATTGTGGGAATTAAAGTTCGTTGTCAGGTTGTAAAGAATCGTATGGGCCCACCATTACGAACGGCGGATTTTGATATCTTCTTTGATAGAGGTATTGATAACTACGGAGCTTGGTTGGGTAGTATGAAAGACAATAGCTTACTTAAACAATCTGGTGCTTGGTACACTTATGTGGACACTGATACCGGTGAGGAAATTAAGTTCCAATCAAAGGATTTTCCTGAATTATTGGAAACTAATCAATCAGTTAAAGACCAAATCTACAAACGTATTTGTGAGGCAACCATCTTACAATACAAAAAGGGTAGTACAATCGATTCAGATGAACTATTTGTAGATTCGGAAGTTATTGGAGATTAATTAACTAATATGTTACAAACAAAATGAAAGAACTTTACAAAAAATTACTCAATGAAGTAGAAACGGAACACGACTCAAACTCTCAAAGAGTGAGAAATAGTAGAGTTCTTATCATTGATGGACTAAATACCTTCATCCGTAGTTGGACAACCAATCCTACAATGAATGAGGATGGTGACCATACGGGTGGAGTTATTGGTTCATTGAAATCAATAGGGTTTGGCATTCGCCAATTTAACCCTACAAGAGTTATCCTTACTTTTGATGGTAAGGGTGGTTCTAATGGTAGAAAAAAGATTTATGAGGGGTATAAATCTGAAAGAGGTAAGAATCGTTTCAGAGTTAATAGACAATACCCCGAAATGATGACCCAAGAAGATGAGCAGGTATCTATGAAACGCCAATTCGTTTGGTTAGTGGATATATTAGATAGTTTGCCTGTTACAACAATGGTGTATGATGGTATCGAAGCAGATGATGTTATCGGACACATCACTACACAACTATTGGGTGAGGATGAAGAGTGTGTAATCGTATCTACTGATAAGGATTTCCTACAATTGGTAAATGATAAGGTCACAATCTATTCTCCAACTAAAAAGAAAAAATATGATAGGAAAGCGGTATTTGAAGAGTATGGCTTATATCCACAAAATCTACTTCTATTCAGAACGTTGGATGGGGATAATTCGGATAATATTCCGGGTGTAAAGGGGTGTGGATTAAAGACAGTACTAAAAAGATTCCCAGAGTTAAGTGAAGATAGAAAGATAGAATTTGATGAGTTTTTTGATATTGCGGAAACTAAAATCAAAGAATCTAAATTATATTCTGATATTGTAGCTAATAAAGATGTTATTTTAAGAAATCAACAATTAATGCAATTAGCCGAACCTATAATTTCCACTAACGAAAAGATGAAAATTTTAGATAGGTTTAGAGAACCAAATAAGAAGTTTGAAAAGATGGAGTTCTTTAAGGTAGGCGCTAAATACAAAATCCTACAAAATTGGAGTGATATTAACGATTGGTTAAAATCAACATTTTCAAACATTATAGTTAAATAAAAATAAATGGCAGAAGCATTAGATACATTATCTAAATACGGTCAATCGTTTCAATCAAAAGTAATATCTGTATTATTGACGGATGCTAAACTTTTGGATTCGTTAAGTGATATTATACATAAGAAGTTTTTTGAATCGGAAGCTAATAAATGGATAGTTGAAACAATTAAAGATTATTTTGATGAGTTTAAGAAAGAACCTACATTGGATGTATTCAAATCAGAAATATCCAAAGTAGATAATCCATCTTTACAAAAAACCATAATCGAGCAACTTAAAGTAGTTTATACCCAAGTTGGACAAGATGATACGGATTATGTAAAGAAGGAGTTCTCATCATTTTGTATCAATCAGAATCTAAAAGAGGTAATTATACAATCGGTAGATTTACTCAAAGCGGGTAATTACGATAGGATTAAGGATTTAGTAGATAAGGCAATGAAAGTTGGTATTGAAACCGATTTGGGACATGATTATCTATTGGATTACATAGCTCGTATTGAGGATGAGAAAAGAGATACCATTGCTACTCCGTGGGAGGTTATTACCGAATTAATGAACGGAGGTTTAGGACCGGGTGAGTTAGGGGTTGTAGTGGCACCTTCTGGGGTTGGTAAGACTTGGGTTCTTGCAGCAATCGGAGCGGCTGCAGTTAAAGCAGGTAAGAGTGTTGTTCACTACTCATTGGAACTATCCGAAAACTATGTAGGTGAGAGATACGATACAATCTTTACTAGTATCCCATCTGCGGATTTGGTTGATAATAGAGATTTAGTACATAGAAAAATAAAATCATTAGCAGGTAAGTTATTGATTAAGTATTTCCCACCAAAGGGTGTATCATCCAAAAAGATTGAAGCTCACATTGAAAAGATGACAGCAGCTGGTAATAAACCCGATTTAATCATTGTAGATTATGCCGATTTACTACTATCACACTCAAATAAGAATGATAGTACATATGGGGAGCAAGGTGGTGTGTATATTGAATTGAGAGGAATGGGTGGTGAGTTAGGTATTCCAATTTGGACAGCATCACAAACAA
>B570J29032_109957925_pt1 | contig 11058 bp, 14 predicted proteins | sample LakMenEpi16Nov12_FD_29032 | JGI IMG/M metagenome (IMG submission 29032)
GGCTTATTTACCCACCAAGTCTCTGTGTAATACTTAGTGTATGGAGAATAAACTCCAGCCATAATCACAGTTGCTTCTATTTTTTTAGCCATGATCCCCTTGTACATAAACCCTCCAATTGCAAGGGTTGATATCATTGGTTCTTTAAACAAATAACCATAGCTTCCCGCTGCACCGTATATAGCTGTAAATCTTTTCAGGCTATTTACTCTTATGAACATTCCTGTGCTTGACCAAGCTCCAGGTTGCATAGAGAAACCACCAGAGACTAGGTTAATGTGTTTATGTCCTTTGTCATTTGCTTTTATCCACGATCTCATCAGTGTGACATTACTAATCCTGGCATTAACCATATAATCAGCTGAAACACCCAATGATGCTGATCCATCCCCTTTAACTCTGGTGTATGAAACTGTTGCTCTTGCGTCGTTAGATGTGTCTCTAGTTTGTTGTAGTCCTACAATATCCCCAGTTACTAGGATAGCAGGTTTTTGTGTGGTTGTTCTTGCTCTACTTGTTGTCTTCGCAGTTTGTTGTGATGTGGCTTTGTTCTGGTCCTCTTTTGCTACTTGGATTTTTTCATCTCCTGGATTTCCTTGCTCCCCACCTTGTTGAGTGTTATTTCCGGAAGCTGTCCCTGAGGTTTGTCCATTTTCAGTTCCGGATCCCTGTCCGGTGTTTCCTCCTTGGTTACCACCTCCGCTATTTTCGCCACCATTTCCAGAGCCGCCAGTATTCCCAGTGGTACCACCAGAATTGTTCCCAGGGTTTGTATTACCAGAATTTCCTGAGGGATTTGTTGAACCACCACTCTCATTTCCTGAGGGAGGATTGGAAGAACCTGTATTATTCCCAGGATTAGAACCAGAGGTAGAACCGGTATTAGCACCACCAGTATTATTGGGATTAGATCCCTGAGTCGAGCCTTGGTTGGTTCCACCGGTTGTCTGGTTTCCTTGTGGTGTGTTTGGCTGTCCGCTTCCTGTTGCAGGCTGGCTTCCTTGGGGTGCGTTTGGTTGTCCGCTTCCAGTTGCTGGCTGACTTCCTTGTTGTTGGTTTCCTTGAGTACCGTTTCCTTGAGTACCATTCCCTTGTGAATTATTCCCCGTGTTGGAATTTCCTTGGCTTCCTGTGTTGTTGTTTTGTCCATTTTGCCCGGTATTCGTTGATTGGTTATTTCCATTTTTCTTATTGTCATCTTTCTTTGAATCGTTCGGGGCTGATCCATTATTCACATTTCCCCCTATATCTAGATTGATTGAAGCCACCGAAGCTATCGTGGTTAAGTTCATAATATTCTGAACAACATTCGTCGTTAGATTGGTTGACGTCGTAGCAGTCTGTTGTGCTAGAACAGTTGCACAAGGACTTGTAAGATGGTTGGAATAAACTTGAGCTAACCAAGAATCGAAAGTACCATTCTGTATTTCTGCACTCGTGAAAGCTTTAGTTTGTCCATAATAAGAAACCACCACAGGAGTAGACATATCATATGTCAAAAACTTAAGCTGGCCCGTACAAGGATCAGTATAGGAATACAAGAAAGTCTGTCCGTAAACGGACAGACTTGCTATAAGAAAAACCAGTAATAATTTAATTCGTAAATACACCGTCTCTAATCAGTTTTTCAATCACGTTGGCACTTGCAGTCTCAAGTGCTTTACGGGTTGCTTTACCGACGGTGCTTTGTGAAAATTGCATATCATCAAGGGATCTAAGGAAAGATTCTCCAACTTTAGTTGCTTCACCCTCTCCTGATCCAATAAAGATCTGACCAGTTTCTGCGTCAACGAATCTTACTTGAAGCCTAATGAATGTTGTTACTACAACTCTTGCCTTTCCTTTTTCGAAAGACTCATCCTCATCAACAGCAAAATCTGCTACAGTAACATAAGCGAAGTACCTTGCGGCTTTGATTTTACCCTTACCATCAATTGGCTCTTCAAATACTCCTTTTTTAGAAGCCTTGAATTGGGTAACCATTCTTTCTTTGATCTCCGATTTTTCCTCGGTAAATTGAAATCTTTGGGTTTCATCCAAATAATCTAAAACAGATTCTGCAAAGCCCAAACCTACATTTTTTTCTTGTAGGCTTGGATACATTGCAAAAACTTTAGTTAGATCTACATTCACTACTTGAACTGTAGTTTTAGGTCCAGAGTAATTTGAAACTGCGGAAATGCTTTTGCTTTCTATTTCATCTCCCTCTGTTACCACACTCATTGAGCCACAAGATGAAAGCAGGAGAATTATTGCTAAATTACCAAGGATCCTCATCTGACTCTTCTGATTTTTTAGGAGCTGTTTCTGGTTTTTCAGCTGGTTTCTCAACTGCTTTAGAACTGCTTCCTGAAGAAGATGATTGCTTTTGCTGGTTAGTGTTTTCGATATTAACTACTATAGGAGCTGCAGATCCGGAGTTTTGTGATTCAGGTTTGCTATCAACCTGCTCAGTTTTTTCCTTTTCCTCTTCTCCACCACCAAAGATTTTCTCGATGTGGGTAGTTACGTAGACACCAGCAGCGGTAACCGCAGTGGTAATGACTCCGATGAGAGTTTTCTTCATCGTTGACATTGTTGACTCTTGTGATTCTTCACTCATGACTTTTGTTTGTTATTTTTAGTAATCTCCCTCAGCAGACTCTTCGTCTTCTTTCTTGCCTGCTTTGGTAGTAATGTATTTATCTACAGAAGCAATTCCAAATGAGCCCAAAGTGATAACCATAAATCCATCAAAGATAAATTCGTTGATTGGCATTTGTTGTCCATGGAGACCCGTCCAGATGTCTACTGCTAAGCAGATTACCATCATAATGAATGCTCCGAATCCTACGATTGATTTTTCGTTGATGTCGTTGTCATCTAGAAACATTCTAGTGAAAAAGTTTGGTTTTTTCTTAGTCTTCATATTACTAAAATTTATTTAATTACTACCACTTTGGCAGTTGCCACTCCGTCCTGAGTAAGAACAGAGGAATAATAATACCCTGAGGAAAGAACAGAAAGATCTACATCGTAAATGAATTGACCTGCGGGCATATTTTCTTCTTTAATTAGTTGGATAAGTTTTCTTCCAGTTACATCGAAAATTGATACTTCAACTGGGCCTTCTTCTAAGATGTTAAATTGTAATGTTGTGAATTGGTTTGTTGGGTTTGGGAAAGCAACAATTTCAAATCCACTAAGATCAACAGGAAGTTGTTGAACTTTGTAGATAGCCACTCTACCCATAGTAGGAAGAATATCCATGTCTGAGGAATTTTGATCACCTACATATTTTTCTGCAACCCAAAGAGGAGAGGTTGACCAGTCTTGTTGAGGCTGAAGTGCAGAAAATTGTAAGGTGAAAGCAGTTTCTCCGTTGTTAAGTAAATTTTTGTTAGAAAAATCTGCTCCTCCCCATTCTACTCTACCGTTAGAAGGATCGAAGTAACTCAACCAATTCATTACTTTTTCAGAGTTGATAACGTTATGAAATTTAAGTAGGGTTTCATCGTAATTGATATTCAATTGGAGTGCTCCGATGTTTTGTCCATCGGTAAGAACTGTAACAGGTACTTCGACAAAATTACCAGCTTTAACTTCTAAATCTGGCATTCTAACTTCCATCTCTTGTTTCTGGTTCTTGTAATCAACAGTTTGATCGATGATGTATTGAGAAGCATTGTCAGGATTGATGATCTCAATAGGGGTTAAACGTGCCATGTTAAATCCAGTTGCGTTAGCATCACCTTTAACTGCAACATAATAAGTAACAGAGTCTGGACCTCCGTTGATGTAGTAAGTAAAGTTGGTATTTCCAGGGTAAGTAGATGCCTGGCTTGTGGTTGCGTTAACAATCGCATTGTATTCAGTTTCAGTAAAGAATAGAAGTTCAGGAACTGAGTTAGGCCAAGCTGTCATACCTCCAGCGATTCTTGAAAATACAGAATAAGCATCCGAAATTGAAATTGAATTAGTTCCGTTTATGTCCATTGTGTAAAAATCAAAACCAACTGGTGTGTATTGGCCTAAGACAGATTGATTAATTTTCTGAGCATCCGCTGTTGAAATGATGTTACCGTATCCTAATGTGTCTCCTTGAATTTTAATTCTGGTGTCCCAATATGTTGTATCCAATATTTCAGTGAAAGCAAAGTGTCCTAGTGAATCTGTTGAGTATTGGTTAACAAAAGACCAAGTTGATCCAGTTTTAGGTTTCTTCTCAAGGGAAAGCCAAACATCTTCTGCTCCATCACCTCCTGTAGTTAAGAAAGCTCCAGCAAAGCTTAGAGATTTTTGAATGAACTCACCACCATAGCTGTGCATAGAAAGAGTAGTGTCATTACCAAAATTGGTTGCTGCCAAGTTGTTGAAAACTTGAGCTCCTGTTACTTTTAAGCTATCGATTGATGCAAGGTTGTTCCAAACCGCAGGAGCTGCGTGAGTAAATGTGAGTTTTACTGCAGCACTATCGGAATAGTCGAAAGTTGTGCTGGAACCAGTGTAAACCATGGTAACAGTGATATGCCCGTTTGTTTGGTCAGTTACGTATTGCATGTACTGGTTACTTGAGTTGTAAAGTAAAGCAACCGTAGGAGAAGCGCCAGCAAAGGCAACTTTATCGTAGAAAACCCTAAACTGCATACCAGTGATTTTCTGAGCTGTGTTGTTTACGAAATATAAATCTGCCTGGGTAGTTCCAGTTGTAGTTGTTCCAACCTCGTAGGTTGTATCAACGATGATCCAGTGTCCAGTTGAAGGAGCTGGAGGAGTTGTTTGTGCAATGAGAGGTAATGCACCAAACAACAATGTAAGAACTAATAATAGTTTTTTCATGAGTAAAGTTTAATTTTTGTTTTTGTGTTTTGTATGAGCCAAGGCTCCGGGTTTGGTATTCTATTTAAAAATTCTAATTCGTAGATGTAACAAGTCTTTTCTTCTGTCTTTCTGTCTAACTTTATAGACTTTTGAAGAATGTAAAGATGTAAACTTTCATGAACTAGAACGCAGGCTAAATTGTTTATTGAATTTAAATGGATGTCTTTGTTTGCAACATAAATCGAACTGACCCCTTTGTTGATTCCGTTAGAAGAAAAATTACCAGACCAGAAACCAATCTCGTCACACACTTCTAAAATCAATGCGTATTTTTCTGGGTCGTACTTTTTTATCAAATTCATTGCGGAATCTACCTTGAGATGCCAACCATCGCCTGCTGGATGGATTTTAGGTTGAGCAAAAGACAACAAGGGTGAAGCACACAGAAATATAATTAGTAATCTAAACATGTGAGCTTTCAACTTCATAAATTATTCCTGTGTTCCGTCTCCTCCTTTTTTGCCCCAGATCTTATCTGCTGATGCAAGTCCAAGAGCTCCAAAAGCAAGGGCTGCAACTGCATTGATTAGAACAGGAGATGGAGCGATATGCTCTGCTGTGAATTGGTTTGCAAACAAAGTGATGCAAAGACTTAATCCAGCAACAATTCCAACAAACCTCTTTGATGAGGGATTTCCTTTTTCGTCTTTGAAAAGAGTACTTACCCAGTTAATTAACTTTTTCATGGCTTCCTTTTTTGTTTGTATTTATCGAAAAATGGAGGTTTTGAAGGGATAATTAAATGTCAAGACCTTTTTTTGTCCACCAATAAAACGTTTAAAAAAATCAGATATATAAGAAAAAAGAAGAAATACATGGAAAATAAAATCCAGCTTTTTGAAGAGTTTCTGACAAAAATTTACGAGGCCAAATTGGCTTGTCCTTTGCCCACACAGAACCTTAAGTTAAACACGAAAAATCGCAACAAGTCAATTAAGGAAGACCACATTAAGTATGGTCCACTTAATGTTGACGAACCTGGTAATTACTGGAAAGATTTAGCTGCACATTGGGATACCACCTTGAAGGCTGCAAAAAAATCACTATGTGAAAATTGTGTTGCTTTTGATATATCACCAAGGATGTTAGAATGTATGCCTGGTGAAATTAGCGATGACGACGGCAAATTGGGTTACTGCTGGATGCACCACTTCAAGTGTCACTCTGCTCGTACTTGCTATACCTGGGCTAAAGGAGGTCCGATAACCTCAGATAAAGTTTCTAAAAAGTGGCAAGAAAAAAATCCGATCAAATAGATTCATTTTAAAGACTTAAACGAATCAATGTAATCTGGGAGGTCAATTTTGGCTTCCCAGTTTATTTTTACACTTTCTGTCCATTTGGTTGCTTTGCCCTCGTTCTTTCTAAGTGGAACGTGAATGTAGTCTTTTCCCTCCTGTGGATTTTCACCAGCGTACATTTTGACCAGATCCATTATCGAGTAAGGATTTCCTCTTCCTAAATTGATAATCTCTCCAGATCTTTTCTCTTCCGTTATTGAAACAAGTCCAAGACAAATATCAGACACGTGAGTAAAATCTCTGGATTGTGATCCATCACCAACGACTGTCATTGGTTCTTGACTTTTCCATTGTCTTCCGAATTTAGCAACAACTGTCGCAAATTCGCCTATTATCGGTTCTCTGAATCCATACACGTTGAAGAACCTAGCGCTGGAACAATCTAGATCGTAACAATTCGACATCATTTTTAAATATTCCTCCCCCGCTCTCTTACTCAAAGTGTACGGGGAAACATAATCACCATGCAGCGAAGAAGAGGTTGAGGCAAAAACAAGTTTTGAATTTGACCTCCTAGCCTTATCCGCGACGAATGCAAGACCTAAAGCATTGTTATGAAAAGTTTCAAATGGATTTTCGAAACTGGGCTGAATTCTAGCATCAGCTCCAAGATGGAAAATTACATCATAGTCGATAGACCATGGATCATTGTCCATGAAATCTCCGATGTGATATTGTGCTTTGCTGTTTTTATAATCGATAGATGATGATATCGAGCTAAGATTATCTACTCCATAGACGGAATGTCCTTGCTCAACCAAAAGATCTACGAGATTCGATCCAACAAATCCAAGAGCACCAGTTACAATTATTCTCAAGAGGAAACTATTTTAAATTTTTATACATTTTCTAAAAAAAGTTCCTGGAAAATCGGATTTCGTTTTTTTATAGCGCTAATAAATCTGATATTTGTCTTAACAAAAAAGGGAAATTATGAAAAATCTTAATCTAAAACCGCTTTACATTTTTCTAACAATCGTAGCAGTAGCAGCTCTTTTCAAAATTTTCGAACCCAAAAAAGGTGTCGATGCAGTTTCCTACTCTTTTGAAAAAACTGGTAAGTACGTCAATTCCTTCGAAGAGGATATGCACGAACAAGCTCAAATGGTTAAGGAGGGTAAGGAAGAACTTCGCAAGGAAGCCGCTAAGAAAGAAATGGATGTTATCTTTCCGGATGAGAGATAACATCTTTAATCAATCTAGATCTGGAATAATTAACCAATCTGGTCTTTCTAAATTTTGAAGAAGTTCACTTTGTGTTAACGGTCCTTCAGCAGTTGTGATCGTTGACACAAAACTTGGGGTTTGTTCACCTTCCCAAGAAGCATACGTCTTTGTCCTTCCGATATTATAGGACAAAGTTTGCGGGGTTTGTATCACTTGATCAAAATCAACTTTCCCGATCTCATCTACATTAAATATAATTGAGGTTGTCATGGCAATACCTGTTCTAATTTTACGTCACCGAATAGCATAACTGGTAATGGACTAGTTCCTCCGGGAACTGCATAGTTTATTAAATGCATGAAAAGAACATATTTGGTAGCATATCTAAACGGTGTGCTACTATTTCTATTTTCTCCAGTAAAGTTACCGCTGGTATGAGTTGACCAACTACCAAAAGCCCCTTCTGCTGGATAAAACACATAGCTATACGTCCCTCCGGCTACACCATTCATTACAGGAGTTCCCGCGGGGGTGGAATATCCAATATTAGGGAAAGTTGTCCAGTTGCCTGCAGCATCAGCAAACCGAAGTCTTAATTCACCACCACCTATATTTGTTATCTCGTTATAGAAAATATCATAGTCTCCATATCCTATTCTTGTATACTTCCAAGCTTGGTTGTATTCAGGATGAGATGCTGGATAAAGACAAAAATGTCTAAAATACCATTCAGAACCAGCAGCCATCCATTCGTTATTTTGAGTTGAAACATAAGCATAAGAATCACCAGCTGCGAGTGGTCTTGTTAGGTATGAATTTGCGACTCCCCCACAGTTTCTTAAATCTATAAATCGAAAGCTTGAATCGAAGGTTGCAAATCCTAAATGTCCTCCAGAGAGAATATTGTCACCAGGACCACCCTTAGTTAATGTTCGATTGATGACAACCATTCTGTATGTTTTAGAAGTATCAACCTCCACATAATTGTCACTTAAAAAAGTAGCATATTGAACTTGAGGCATCTGCAGGGAATAGTTGTTACCTGGATAAACCGTTGTTGTGTTTACAATACCACCTGTGAAATTTTGAAGTGAGCCTCCACTATTCAAAAATTGAAAATTACCATTCGTGTAGAAATTTTGGTACCTTCCCTTTTGTGACTGGTAATTTGAGTTTACCTCGGAAGCTGACAAAGCTCTATTATAAACTCTGAAAACCGCACAGGTCATAGGCATGCAGTAATTTAAATCACCTCTCCAAACTGCTATTCTACCGTTTCCCCCGTTAAAATTCCTATTACCGGATCCCTCGGAACTTAATTGCTGACTCAAATTTTGTTGAACACCGTTGATGTAAATTTTGTTGTTAGTATATGGAACATCACTTCTGAATTCAAAGACATAATGAGCCCAAGCATTAACAATTCCTAAGGAGTTAACTTGAGATTGGGAAATCCCATAAACATCACCTGCGCCGGTATTATATCCAATTGTCCCGTTTGCACAATAAATATCATAATAAAGCCAGCCCATGAACATCTTACCTGAATAACCAGGTCCTATTTTGCACCACATTTCAACAGTAGCAGTGCCTCCTAGGTTCGGAGCAACAAAATCAACATAGTCGTCGGTGCCATCAAAAACGAAAGCACCGTCGGAAGAAGAGTAAGTAATTCCACCAAAAGAACTATTACTTCCGCTCGAACTCATATCCAACCAAGAGGTTCCATTTCTTGGATAAGAGCAGGAAAATCCTGCATCCAAATCTAGAACCAGACCATTGGTTGATATTGACTCATAATCTCTATTCATACACATCTTATCAGGCTGAGTCAAATAATAAGAAAGACATTGGGCAACCGTAGAATAAGATGCTCCGGCAATTTTATTTGTGAGAGTAATTAAGTCCGAGTCGTTGGTACATGTGTAGATGGAAGGTCCATTAGAAGCTTTGTTCAAATAGACTGTGTAGCCACCTCCCGGAGGGGTGATACCATTCCAGTAGTCAGTTGTAGAAGTTGGACCTTTCGGAACATCCCCGGTCCCAATAAAAAAATTGCCCTTCTTCAGAGCTAAAGTCTGAGCTGATGTTGAATATTTAATCGCGTTAGGCATTTTAACTATTTTGTTGTATCCAATTTTCACACTCCTGGAGGGTTACTGCATAAAAAACGATAACACCCAAAGAATTCTTAACTTGGAAGAAAGGTAAATTTCCTTCCTTCGCCTCTGGTGTATCGATATATGGTTCTTCTATTGTGTACATATTTAAATAACTACTCTTGAGGAGACTGCATTATAATTTCTAGTCATTTCTGAATCTGATAGCTCCCTATTGTAAAAAAGAATGTGTTTGATAAAGCCAGTCCCAACATTCTCTGGCATATAGATCTCCATATTTGATGGGGCAGAAGAAGTCGGTCCAAGGGTTCCATTGTTTCCTGATCTGCCACCAGATTTATTCCCGTTTACCCAGGCTTGTCCTCCTTGCGACGAATTGTACTGAAGAGCTACCCAAAAAGTCTGACCTACACTTAGAGTAGCAAAACCGTAAGTCCCTATGTTTGACCAACCACTATTGCTTCCGAATCCATACCATCCAAGGACACCGTCCTGACCATTCCCAAGATAATTTTCAAAATGGTACAGAATAAAGGAAGCATTTACATTGTACCCAGAATTCCATTTGTTGATCGGGTGATTTGCATATCCAGTCCCTGTGCTGGTTTTCGTAATTAAAGCACAAATAGTAACTTCACTTATTCCATTTGCCCAGCTTGGATTTCCAAAATTGTAAGAATAAGAGGATCCTCCGATTAGGTCGTATATCGTTCCACCGTATTGGGGGTATCCTAAAGTGTATGCACTATCCATAGCCATGACAAGTCCACTTGTAACTATGGCTGGATAGTCCATATTCGTTACTATTTTATCAGTTTGTGACATATAGTAATCTAAACACTGATTTACATTTGTATAATTAGCTCCGGCAATTTTGTTGGTCAATGAAATAAGCTCAGAGTTATTAGCACAGGTATAAATTGATGGACCCTGAGAAGCCTTATTCAAATAAACTGTGTAACCACCTGCTGGGGGTGTAATCCCGTTCCAATAATCGGTCGTAGATGTTGGTCCTTTACTAACATCACCAGTACCAACCCAAAAGTTTCCCTTTTTCAGGGCTAACGTTTGAGCTGAGGTTGAATATTTTATAGCGTTAGGCATTCAATATCTTAGTTTTGATTACATCCACAATCTTCAGGAGTGTTACCTGCATCTGCTCGGTTCCTCCAATCAACGTACCCTTGGGCTTCATCCAATGATATGGCTGAATAAACCAGAATTCCGTCTTCTAAAACCAGGAAGTTTCCATTTTGTTCTACTATCTCCATCATTTAAATCTTGTAAAATGTGCGTTATAATTTTGTCTAACTTGTCCATCGTTAAATGCAACACCCGAATATTGCTGAACAGGACCTATATAAGAATTAGATGCAAATGTCCCAACACATCCAAAAGATCCACCAAGATGCATTGAAGCATATGCTCCATCATTTCCTATCATGTCTTGGTAACCTTCCTGGACACCGTTAACAAAAACATATAAACCTCTTGCTCTATTTGAACTTCCGTTTGACCAAATGCAAGTAATCTGATGCCAATTACCGTCCTGGACGTTGGTTGTTGTGGTGACACTTCTCGAGCCAGTACCAAATGTTGCAATTGAGGAG
>B570J29032_109957921_pt1 | contig 11045 bp, 9 predicted proteins | sample LakMenEpi16Nov12_FD_29032 | JGI IMG/M metagenome (IMG submission 29032)
CGGAGACAGCTCACACCATGATAGGACTTAAAAGAATGAACAATCTTCACGAATCCCTTGATTTTATAAGGCTAAACTCGATAGAGGGAGACTTTATTGAGACCGGGGTATGGAGAGGCGGCGCATCGATTTTTGCAAAACTATATTTTGATTTATATCAAATGAACAAAAAGGTTTTTGTTGCTGATTCGTTCAAAGGGCTACCATTTCCGGAGCATCCTGAAGATGAAAATGATATTCACCACACCTTTGACTATTTAAGTGTTTCTTTAAACCAAGTGAAAAACAATTTCAAATTATACAGATGTTTGGATGAAAATGTAGAATTCTTAGAAGGTTGGTTTCACGACACCCTGCCCAACAACGATAAGATAGGAAAATTAAGCATTTTACGGATGGATGGGGACATGTATAAATCTACAATGGATGTCTTTGACTCTTGCTATCCCAAATTGGTAAAAGGTGGGATTGTAATAATAGATGATTTTTGCATTTCTAATTGCAAGAGAGCAGTCGAAGATTTCAGATCTTCAAATAATTACAGCGAGGAAATCCACGTGGTAGATCAGTGTGGAATATTCTGGATTAAGAGTTGATCTGACATTTAACACCAAATGAAAAAACTAATTTTAGAAGGTGGAAACAACCCGACTTCTATTCAAGCAAGAGGGCTATTTTCTTTTATCATTCAGTACGTTTCAGTACACAGAGCTTATTTTTTAGATAATGAAAAATATAAAATATATTTTGATCTAAGAGACTCGTCATATTCACCACACGGAGGAAATCACTGGGACCTGTTTTATATGCAAGAACCTCTGGACGATGGTCAAAGAACGGTTTGGGGAGACAGCGGAAATTTATACGGCTACTCTTTTGATTACCAAAATGTCGCAGAAAGGCAAATTGCACAGGACATAATCAAACGGCATCTTGTACTAAAGCCCCATATACAAAAATTAATCGATGACTTCTATAATTCAAATCTAAGGGGATTCAAGATTTTAGGTGTTCATAAAAGGGGTACCGATATTTCAATCCATCACGAGCCAGCCTCGCTGGAATTTTTTTTTGAATCTGTAGACAAAGTAATGCATGAATATGATCGCATCTTTCTTTCAACTGATGAAAAAAGAGTGGTAGATGCATTTAAAGAAAGGTACTCGAACGTCGTAAATGCATCATACAACACGCTCTCTAATTATTCAAATCTACCAAATTTTAAAACAAACGAGGGGAAATCCGATGGTTATCAAGTAGGTGTAGAAGCAATATTAGATGCCTATCTTTTAGCTAAGTGTGATTTTCTCATAAAAGGAAATTCTAATCTATCAAATTTTTCACTTCTTGCAAACCCAGAACTAGAATTCGTTTTTATATAATACATGACAAACCAAAGTAAAATATCAGCCACCTTAATGGGTGGACTTGGGAACTATCTATTCCAGGTAGCAGCAGCATATTCTTACGGGAAAAGATTTTCTAAAGATCCGGTTTTCGATTTTACCAAATCTTCAGGTCCACACTTTAAGGTAGAAACCTATGAATCTAACATTCTTAACGGTGTGAATTTAAGAGGGGAAATAGACTCACCAATAATCTTGAATGAGCCTGGATTCAACTATCATGAGATTCCAAATATTCCAAATAACGTGTTATTGAACGGATATTTTCAGTCTGAAAAGTATTTTTCGGACTGCTCCGAAGAAATAAGAAATCTATTTACTTCTTACACAGTCGAAATACCTAGAGAATTGAAAAATGCAATCGAACTGAGTAGCACCTGTTCAGTCCATGTGAGACGTGGAGATTTTGCAAAGTACCCGAGTCATCACCCTTTGCAACAAATGGATTACTTTGAAGCTGCTATGAAAAGGATTCCGTCCGGTACGACCTTCGTAGTTTTTTCGGATGATATAAATTGGTGCAGGGAAAACTTTTCAAAAGATGACAAGAATATCTTGTTCATTGAAGGTAACCTTGATTACGAGGATATTTCTTTAATGAGTTTATGTGACCACAATATAATATCTAACTCAACTTTTAGTTGGTGGGCTGCTTGGCTTAACGACAACCCTAGCAAAATCGTTATTGCTCCAAAAAATTGGTTCGGACCAGCATATTCAAATCTATCTACCGAAGATCTCTATTGCCCAGGTTGGCTGGTAATTTAAAAAGAAACCTTAGTTAAAACTTAGATATATAGAGAGTAGAACCTCTAATTCTAAGAATCTTTGAAAATTTTAGTTACCGGATCTAGCGGACTTCTTGGGAATTCTTTCAAGAAATTGCTTGGGAATAATCACATATTTCATACAAGAAAAGACGCGGATTTATTAGATCCAAAATCAACGTACGAATATTTTAACTATCAAGTTAAAGAAAACGGGGTAGATACAATTATCCACTGTGCAGCTGTTGTCGGAGGGCTTCAAGCTAATTTAGACGGCAACGATAGATTTTTCAGGGAAAATCTCCACATTAATTCCAATGTGATGAATTGCTCTTTTGATCTTGGCGTAGAGAATTTTGTAAATGTTCTTTCTACGTGTATATTCCCTCACGAAGGTATTACATATCCTCTAACTAAAGACCAGATCGACCTAGGTGCACCACATCCTAGTAATGCTGGATACGCTTACTCTAAGAGACTTGGTGGACACCAAACCAAAGTACTAGGAGAGGTACTCGGAAAAAATTGGTTTTCTGTGGTTCCAACGAATCTTTATGGGCCGTTTGATAATTTCAATCTTCGAACGAGCCATTTAGTTGCTGGTATGATTCACCGAGCTTATCTTTCAAAAAAGAATAACGAAAAGTTTGTTGTCTGGGGAGACGGAAGTCCATTGAGACAATTCATATATGCGGATGACCTTGCTCGGATGATCATGTGGGCTTTAGAGAATTGGAAATCTGGCGATCATTTTATGGCAGTAAACGAGGATGAGTTATCTGTATTAGAGGTTGCCCACGTTATATGCGAAAAATTCCAAATACCAGAAGAGGATATCGTTTTCGATCCATCTAAACCAAAAGGTCAATTCAGAAAACCCGCAAAATCTGATTTACCTCAATTTGATTTTACACCATTCAAAGATGGTATTTCAGAAACAGTAGATTGGCTAATTAAAAATTATAACACAGCTAGAATATGAAAAAAAGAATTGATCTCGTACAAGATACGATAGACAACCAAGACATCGATCAACTTATTTCTTGGCTCCAAACATATCCAAGATTAACTAAGGGCAATGTGACCATAGATTTTGAAAAGAAGTTTGCTAATTGGATTGGCTCAGATCACGCAGTTTTCGTAAACTCTGGGTCTTCAGCAAACCTACTTATGATCTATGCTCTGAAGTATTCCAATAAATTGAAGAACAATAAAATATGCGTTCCTTCACTTTGCTGGGCAACAGATCTTGCTCCGGTTTTACAGTTCGATTTGGAGCCAGTTTTAATTGATTGTAATTTGGAAAATTTATCGGTTGATCTAGAACATCTTGAGCACGTTTTTAAAAATGAAAGGCCATCGGCATTGATTCTCGTTTCAGTTCTGGGTCTGTCACCAGATATGGATAAGGTGATTGAAATGTGCGAGAAATACGATGTAATCTTAATTGAAGACAATTGTGAGTCACAGGGTACTGCTTACAAAGGAAAAAGACTGGGAAATTTCGGTCTAATGTCATCCTTTTCAACCTACTTCGGACACACTATGAGTACAATCGAAGGCGGTATAATTACAACAAATGATGTTGAAATGTATAACCTGTTGCTTCAACTTAGAAGTCATGGTTGGGACAGAGATCTAGACAATGACACTCAAAAGCAGTTAAGAAGTAATTGGGGGGTTGAGGATTTCTCCGCTTTGTACACATTTTTTATTCCCGGGTTTAATTTAAGGAGCACAGATTTACAAGCATTCATAGGTATGGGACAACTAGACAAGGTTGATCACTCGATCCGAAGAAGGTTCGAAAACTATAAAGTTTTCAAAGAAAATTTAAAAGGAAAGGTTTGGTTCCCCACAGAAATCGAAGATTCTTTTACAGCAAATTTTGCTGTTCCTGTCATTTTAGATTCAGCAGATAAAAAGAAATCTTTGATAGAGGAATTGGAAAGTGAAAACATAGCTTGCAGGCCTTTGATCTCAGGATCTATGGGAACACAACCTTTTTACAAAAAGCTCTACGGTGAAAATATTCTTCCTAATTGTTCCATAGTAGATGCTAGAGGCATTTATGTACCAAATCATCCTTTACTAGAAGTTGAGGATATAAATCTAATATCTTCAATCATACTCAATCACAAATAAAAATGAAAAAAGCTTTAATCACAGGAATAAATGGACAGGACGGATCATATCTTGCCGAATTTTTACTTGGAAAGGGATATGAAGTACATGGTACATTGAAGAGGAATTCCGTTTCTGAAAATCAGACATCCCGAATTGACCACATTTTCAAAAAGGTTAGATTACATTATGCTGATCTAACAGATCTGGCTTCGTTGATCTGGGTTTTGCAAGAGGTTAAACCCGACGAGGTTTATAACCTTGCAGCTCAGTCCCACGTTAGGATTTCTTTTGACCAACCAATTTATACAGCCAACGCCACCGGCCTTGGAGTATTGAATATGATCGAAGCAATTAAGCTGGTTGATAAATCTATAAAATTGTACCAAGCTTCTTCATCAGAAATGTTCGGTAATAGCATAGACGAAGATGGATTTCAAAGGGAAACAACTCCTTTAATACCGGTTTCACCTTATGGGTGTTCTAAAGTTTTCGCTTATAATATTGCTAGAAATTATAGAAATTCATACGGAATGTTTTTATCGAACGGCATTTTGTTCAATCACGAATCACCCAGAAGAGGAACCAACTTTGTGACTAATAAGGTTGTGAAAGCTGCGGTAGAAATCAAGTATGGTTTAGCAGATAAATTGGCTTTAGGAAATCTAAATGCAACTAGAGACTGGGGTCATGCAAAAGACTATGTTGAAGCAATGTGGATGATACTTCAACAGGATCGTCCGGATGACTTTGTATGTGCTACTGGAATTTCTCATTCTGTTGAAGATCTAGTAAAGTATGTTTTTGGCAAACTGAATCTGAACTGGAGAAATTACGTAGTTCAGGATGAGAAATTTCTAAGGCCAGAAGAGTTGAACGATCTTAAAGGGGATTCAGCAAAACTAAGAAAAGTAACAGGATGGAAACCAAAATACACCTTTGAGTCTATGCTTGATGAGATGATTGATTACTGGCTAGACAAATATAATTAGGAGTGTAATTTTAACTTTCTTTGGGATGATATATAGAAAAAATATATCAAAGAAATGAGAATATTAGACTTCCAAAATTTCTCTAAAATCTACGAGGCTGAAGAACTTCAGCCGCAAACCGACTCCACCCTAAGAAGAATCGTTAATTCTTTCTTTATGTCTTATGGATCTTTAGGTTCATTGACAACAGATTACGTGGATATGCTCGTAGATCTAGAGAGTCTTAAAAGAGCAAAAGGAACTGACAAGATTGAGATAATGAGAGAGATCTCTAAAACAATCTCTGATGCAGTAATCCAAGACTTCAAAGATAAAGGTGTTAATACAGAATGGCAAAAAGCTGCCAATGGATTCACCGACGCAATGAAAGCTCTTTTCGATCAATATGCCGACGATAAAGAAACAGTCGATGCTATGCTACTCAAAATCAATAATATGATTGAAGAGTATAAGCAGGATCTAATTGCTGCAAGAAAATCAGCAGATCAAGCTTTGAAGCAAGCTCAGGCTAAAAGGGAGTCTTATGAATACGAAGGGGAAGAAATTTTCGAAGGTTGGTTTACTGGTAAAAAAGCTAATATTAGAAACCTTATTTCACAAGCGGTTGCTTTAAAAGCAAACCTAGAGGGTCAGAAAGAAAGTAAAGGCTTAGAATCAACAGTGTCTACTTTCTTAAAAGAAGTACAAGATATTATTGTTAAACTTTCAACTCTTTCCACACAGAAAAGACAGGATATAAAAGAGGCTGATCTAGCAGAAATTGGAAATCGTCTAAACGAAATTCCTCTTGAAATTACCAAGCAAGAAGAAAAGTTTGCTAAGCAGGATACTGCTAACAAGGAAGCTTCCAGTCTTTACTTACAAGCATTAGATATAGCAGAAAATGCTTATAAAATAGAAATGGAAGTGAAAGACCAACTGGCTAAGAAAGCTGAGGAAGAAGCAGCCAAGAAGAAAGAGGAGAAAAGGATTAAGCTTTCTGGTGATCTAGATCCAACAAAAATCTCACAAAGAGCTGTTAACAAAGAGGTACAAAAATTCCAGGAAGAAGTAATTAAAAAATTCGACGGTTACGAGCCATTTAAGAATTTCGAGGTATTTAAGAAATTCAAAAGATTTGGAGCTGACGGAAGATTCGGAAACACTACAAAACAAATGGTGGTGGCTTTAAAGGGCGGATTTGAAATGGCTGACAAGTCAGATGTAATTACCCAAGAGCTAATGGATAAAATCATTTTCGAACCATTAACTGAGTCTAGCTCGCCATATTCTTTTCTGAAGTCCTTCGATAGTTTCGACAAAGTAATCGAAGGATTTAGCTTTGATAAAGCTCAGTCAGCAGTAGTCGAGACCCCCGCTGCAGTAAGAGATACCGAAGTACAACAAGACACCGACAGGGAAGAAGAGCAAAAAAAAGATTCAAGTGGTGACGAAGATAAGAAGGACGGAGATAAAAAAGATGTCGACGTTGCTGGTGTTACCAAGAAAGTGGAAGATATGCTCATTGCAGCTAACACAGCTATAAAGGAACTTTTTAAGGACGAATCTTACTGGGAGGAATTCAAAGGTTCGTTTAACGACGACGAGGATGCAGCTGTTGCTGATGTTTTTGGAGAAACCTGGGACCAAAAGGGAACTTGGATAGATCGAGCGGTGAGAAAAAAATACACCATCCCAGCTTATAAATTGCTAACAGATTCTGGCTTAAAAGAAGCAGATAAGGATGCATATGATCATTTGGTAGGTGAGTTAAATTATTTGAAAGGTAAAGTTTATAAGACTTTGAGAGAAAAAACTTACGGTGGAACCGATAACGACAGCTACACATGGAGCTTTAGAAGAGTAGATGGTTCTAAAGTAAAATTCTCGGTAGACACCGATTTTTAATTCCATGCAGCACATTAGAGACTTCAAAAGTTACATCAAATTAAATGAGGAGGATAACCCTAGTTATTCTCCTCTTGATACTTATAGGGCTGTGTCTCTAGGAGTAAGCAGGGCTTTCAACCTGCTTTCTTATTTCTATGCTATTGCCAAGCCAGATGCGAATCCGGCAACTTGGAAAGCTATTATGAGAGAGATTGGTGCTAAGAAAGGCCACGATGAAAAGTGGGAGACTTTGATTCAGGCGGCAGAAGAGATCCAATCGCAAATAGCTACGTATGCAGCAAAAAGAAGAAGCGAAGGAGTTAATACCGGACAATTCTTCGATGTTGGCGTAATCTCAGAGCCGATTCCGGAAGCATTAAGAAAATTCAAATCCGCATCTGATCTTTTAACAAAGCAATTAAGTCCATCAAAGGTTGCGGAAAGACTTTCGTTAATAAATAGGTCATTACCGCTAGATCCTTACAAGCTTGAGGAATCTGAGGTCTTTGAAGGAATCAGATTGAAAAGAACTCCGACTGAAACAGAAGTTCTTTATCTCGTGGATATGCTTAGAGCAGCAGTTACTCAGGCTTTATCTACCGCAAGAAATATGAAAGAATTATTTCCAGAGTCTGCTTCTTATGTAAATGGTGTTGTTTCAAAATATATTACCCCTGCATCACAAAAGATAAATCAGATTATCAACGGAGAGGTTCCAGATTCAACTTTAGAACTATCTAGATCAGTAAGAAAATCTTACGAAGATAAGGGTTGGTCAATAAACACGGTTCAGGATAAGTACTTAGTCGAGCAATATGAAGCATTGATCGATATGCAGGATGATATTAATATCGGATTGGATAAAATAAACCAAGCCAAGAATAATGTCATTAAAGAACTAATGCCTGAAAGCCAGGCCGGAGAATTTATCGACGCAGGAAATAGAATACTTAATTCTGTTGAATCCAAAATAAAAGAGAAAGAGAAAGTTTCAGAATTAAGGAGAAGAGCAAATCTTATGCTTCCTATTTCTAAAGACGATCCTTTACCACCGGTAGGTCAGCAACCTGCATCAACTACTCCTACGCAGGGATCAGGTTATGTTAACCCGGACGAGCTCAGAACACTCCTTAAGAAGAGGGTTTCTAAATAATTTTAAAATTTTTTTCTCCCGGGTGAAACCTTTTTTCATTTTACCCCCTAAAAGAATTACCTGTGATTCCCCAGGGATTGATAGTATTAGATAACTATTGCTTCTAAGAGGGTCTAAACCCCAAACTTTTTTTCCTTACAAATAGCTCACGCGGGCTTACCCCAAACTTTTTAATAATCGGGAAACACTTCTTTTTCTAGACTGTATAGTATTAAAAATTAAAGGAATTATGGCAAAGAAGACATCTAAGGAATTTTCATTTTTGGATTTAGACAAAGAGTTATCTAAAATTAAGGGATTTGAAACAGGATCAATCCTAAGTGAGAACACTTTCAGTGAGGTTGATGATTGGATCCCTACTGGAAACTACCTATTAAACGCACAACTCTCAGGAACATTATTTGGCGGTATACCAAATACAAGAAGTTTGGGTCTAATGGGTGATCCCGGAACTGGTAAATCGTTCGTTTGTTTAAATGTTACAAGGGAAGCACAAAAGAAAGGGTATGACGTTATCTATTGTGATACTGAGGGTGCAATTGATAAAAGCTCTGCAATCAAATTTGGAATTGATTCGAATAAGGTAAGATATCAGCCAATCAAGACCGTAACTGAGTTTCAGACTTTTGTAACTAATCTATTAGAACTTGTAAAAAAGGCAAAGGAAGACGGTGCTGATCCTAAGATCCTTTTAATACTTGACTCCCTCGGGATGCTAAGCACTGATAAGGAACTCAATGATGCTGTGTCAGGAAAGAACGCTGCTGATATGGGAGCAAAAGCTAAGGAATTAAGAAAACTCTTCCGAGTTATCACATTGGATCTTACTGCTGCTAAAATACCGCTAGTTTGCACCAACCACGTTTATGCTGGTGGTGGTTTCTTTCCAACTAAAGAAAGTTCTGGAGGTGATGGACCTATTTTTGCAATGTCTGTTATATCTTTCCTATCTAAAGCACAATTGAAGGAAGGTAATAGCACAACAAAAACAGGCATCATTGTAACATCAAATCTGAAGAAAAGCAGGTTTACAATACCTGAACCGGTCAAGTTTCACATTTCTTTCGCAAATGGTATGAACCCGTATGTTGGATTACAAGACTTCATTAGTTGGGACGCGTGTGGAATTGGAAAGGGTAAGCTAGAAGAAATAGTTAATTCAGACGGTGTAAAAGAAATGGTCTTTACGCCAAGTGAAAGCGCACAGGCTCGATGGGCGGTTAAGCACTTAGGTAAAACCATCACATCTTCACAGCTCTTCACACCAGAGGTATTTACTCAGGATGTATTAGAGCAACTTGATAGAAATGTAATACAGGATCATTTCAAACTCCCTGCAATGGCATCCAATGATGAAATCACATTTGCTTTAGAATCTGGAGATGGACAGGAAGAAGATTAAGTTCAAGTATTTAATGAACCTATGGAAAACTCTTCCATCCTATCCAAGCAAAGAAGATGTGATTTATGAACTTTCCGTTTATCTACTAAAAGACGGTAGACCAAACGGAGAGTTCACTTCTCAAACTTTTAACTCTGCTTTTGGAAACGGATGGCAAGAAACGAAACACGGTTCATTAATTGACACTATGATAAAGGAAGGAGACTTCATAGAAGTTGGAGTCTATTCGGGAAAGCCCAAATACAAATTAAAAGAAACACCAAGGTATTCAGAGTAAGTTATGGATTTAAGTCATTCGGAAAATATAATTTTAAGGTTCGTTTTAACCAATCCCTCCTATGTAGAAAATTGCAAGGCGGATTTTTTCAAGAACAAGGGATTTCAGGATATTTTTGTTCTGGCTAAAAAGTTCTGGGAAAAATATAACGAATCCCCTACAGCTGAGCAATTAAAAGAAGGAGCAAAGCTAGATTCGAAAGACTTACAACCTGGTGAAGTTGATGCTGTTTTTGGTGTTGACCTTTCTAAATACCAGGAAGACTGGTTAACAGAGACAACCGAACTTTTCATTGAATATAAAAATTTAGTTGGAAGCGCAGTCGATGGTGTAAAGTACATCCAGTCTACACCGGTAACCTCTGAGAATATCAAAGATGTGATCAGTACTTTCAAGAACATAGTTATTGAAAGGAATAATATCGATTTCTCTTTTGATCATGGATTGGATTTCTTTCACCCAGAGAATCACAAGCAACTTACATATAATAGATTTTCTTCCGGATTTCCTTTTATTGATACAGTACTAGGTGGAGGTTTTAATGCCAAATCACTTTATGTTTTCATGGGTATGCCTAAAGTTGGTAAATCACTTTGGTTAGGTAACATTGCTGCTCAAGCAGTTAAATCTGGACACAACGTAGCGGTTATATCTTTGGAAATGAACGACCGAAAATATGTCAAGAGATTAGGTGCTAATCTACTAGGAATACCTGTCAGCGAATATTCAAATGTAGCAGAGGATCTTGAAAAGCTTAAAAAGAAAATCCAGGGATTAACTTATAACAACCTTCGAGTTCCTGGACGTCTTTACGTTAAAGAGTTTCCAACCTCTCAAGCTTCTTCGCTTGATGTAGAAAGATATCTTAAAAAGGTTGAAGAAGCAAATGGTATTAAATTCAAGGTTGTCATTATAGATTACATAAATATTATGAAGAATTGGAGAAATCCAAATTCTGAAAACACATACATGAAGATCAAGCAAATCGCTGAGGATATCAGGGGTATGGCAATGTCAAACGAATGGGCTGTGATTACAGCAACACAAACAAAACA
>B570J29032_109957917_pt1 | contig 11039 bp, 9 predicted proteins | sample LakMenEpi16Nov12_FD_29032 | JGI IMG/M metagenome (IMG submission 29032)
ACGTGGACGCCACGCTCTTTGTACTGAACACGCGCTTCTCCAACAAGGACCACGTGAACAATGCCCTGGAGGCGCTGGCCGGCAACCCCGCCAGGAACACCGGCTTCATCCTGAACGGGGTGCGGATGAAGAAGAGCAAGTACTACTACAACACCAACTACGGCTACGGCTACCGCTACGCTTATGGTTATGGCACCGGCTATGGCTACGGTTATGGCTACGGCAAGCGCAGCAAGCGGTCCAAGGAGGATGGTGGTAAAGGCACGGATACCCGCGCCTGAGCAAGGGATGATGGAGGATGTGAACGATCGGGAGGGCAGGACCGCACGGAGCGTTGCGGCGCACCGGCTTACGGTGTACTCCCCCGAGGCCCTGATCCTCTCGCCACGCCGGATGGTGCGTGACATGGTGTCCGATCTCCGCGCCGGGCAAGGCCTCGCCAGGCGTCTGTCCGCGCGCGACATCAAGTCGCAGTACAGGGGCTCGCTGCTCGGCTATCTCTGGGCCTTCATCACGCCGCTGGTCAGCACGGCCATGTGGATCTTCCTTAGTGGCACCGGCATTGTGAAGGTCTCCACCACGGACATTCCCTACCCGGCTTACGTCTTCACCGGCACCATGCTCTGGCAGCTCTTCACCGAAGCGCTCACCAGTCCGCTGGCCCAGTTAGGCGCAGGTCGCAGCATGCTGGCCAAGCTCAATTTCCCGCGCGAAGCGCTCATCCTCAGCGGCCTCTACAAGGTCCTGTTCAGCGCCGGCGTGAAATTCGTGATCCTGGTGCCGGCCATCATGTTCTTCGGCGTGTTCCCCGACCTGCACCTGCTGCTGTTCCCGCTCGCTGCGCTCGCGCTCATCCTGGCAGGCCTTTCGGTGGGCCTGGTGCTGGCACCGGTGGGGATGCTCTACAAGGATGTTGGCCGTACGCTGCCCATCGTGGCGCAGTTCCTCATGTATATCAGCCCGGTAGTGTTCGCCATGCCCACCGAGGGGTTCACGGCCCGCCTGTTCGCCGCCAACCCCATGTCGCCCCTGGTGCTTACGGCACGGGCGTGGCTCACCGGTTCGGCCAGCCCCATGCCGGGGGCCTGGGCCGTGGTGTTCGCAGCCTCCGTGGTCCTGCTGCTGTTGGGCTGGGTCCTCTATCGCATTACCATGCCCGTTCTGGTGGAACGGATGAGCTCCTGATCCATGGCAGAGGAAGTGCTCATACACGTTGAAGGGGTCTCCAAGAAGTTCTGCCGGGACTTCAAGACCTCCCTGCGCTATGGCATGGCCGATCTGGCCGGTGAGCTCTTCGGCAGGCCGCGCACCCAACATCTCCGGAAGTCGGAGTTCTGGGCCGTGAAGGATGTGAGCTTTACCCTGCGGCGCGGCGAATGCCTGGGCCTGCTGGGCCACAACGGGGCCGGCAAGACCACCATGCTGCGGATGCTCAACGGGCTCATCAAGCCGGACCAGGGACGCGTGGAAATGCGTGGCCGCGTGGGCGCGCTCATCGCCTTGGGCGCCGGTTTCGACCCCATTCTCTCAGGGCGCGAGAACGTGTATGTGAACGCCTCCGTTCTGGGCCTCACCTCCCGCGAGATCGACCGGCGGTTCGATGAGATCGTGGACTTCGCCGACATCAAGGACTTCATCGACATGCCCCTGCAGAGCTACAGCTCGGGCATGGCGGCGCGCTTGGGTTTTGCCGTGGCCTGCGCCGTGGAGCCGGACATCCTGCTGGTGGACGAAGTGCTGGCCGTGGGCGACCATTCCTTCCGCTTGAAGGCCCAGCGCGCCATGCGGGAGGCCCTCGAACGAGGCACCACCGTGGTCATCGTATCGCACAACCTGCACGACATCAGCGGTACCGCCACACGCTGCATCTGGATGGACCACGGCAGCATCCGCATGGACGGTGACACCAGCAGTGTGAGCAGCGAATACCTCCATGCCCAAACGCAGGTGGCCTCCGGTTCCAAGGCGGCCCTGTTCGAGTACAGTCCCAACCGGCGTGGTCACGTAGTGCTCACCCGTGTGGAACAGGTGGGCCACCCTGGCACGCATGTGCGTCAGGTGCAGGTGGACGACCTCTCCAAGGGCATCGACCTGGAGCTGCACTACACCGCCGTGAACGAGGTGCACGACGAGGTGGTGCATGCCATCAACCTGATGACGCGTGGTACCATGTACATCGCCCGGGGCGCCATCACGGCACGCCTTGATGTGAAGGCCAACGAGCCCTTCAGCCTGCGGGTGCATGTGGACCTGCCCGACCTGCTTCCGGGGCGCTACCGGCTGGAGCATTTCACGTGGATGCCCGGCGGCGATATGCTGGAAGGTGTGTTGGACCTGGTGGAAATAGAGGTATTGCCGCAGGCCTCCATGCAACGGTTTCGCGCGGCCTCAACGCCCTTCTTCCTGGAGAAGATGACCGATAACGCCAAGGGGAGCGTGCCACTGGGCATTTCATTGGTGAACGCAAAGCAGAACGCATGAAGCTTCTGGTGATCGGACTGGATGGTGTGGACCGCCGCTTGGTGGAACACTTCGATATGCCGTTCACACGGTCGTTGTTGGAACAGCTCGTGGTGCTCCCGGTGAAAGAGGACCTATGGAGCCGCGGCTGGGTGAAGATGTTGTCCGGACTTCCACCGACCACCACCGGCGCTTATTACGAGCAACCGGCACTGAACGGCAAGCCGGCCTTTACACAGTCCTACGGATCGAAGAGCTATCCGACCAACGCCGCCCGAAAACCACTGTGGGCCGAGGTGGATGCGCTCGGCAAACGTGCGGCGTGGTTGAACCTGCCCACCATGATGCCCGCACCAGCCCTGAACGGCGTGGTACTGGGCGGCGCCGGCGGCGGCTTCAGTCCCGAGAACCGCATACCACCTGCGGCCTGCCACCCGCCTGAACTCCAGGACCTGTTCATCCGGGAGCGGATGGTTTGGGAGAACCGCTACATCGTATCCGGCATTCGCCACACCGACCTGTTCTTCGCCAAGTGCACCGAGGCGCTGTGGAGCCGTGCGAGGATCTACGCGGACCTGGTACAGAACAGCGGCAGGATGGACCTGGGCTTCTTCGTGCAGAAGGAACCGGTGGTGATCAGCAACATCTACATGTACTCCATCGAACAGTTGATGGAAGTGAAGCAGGCCCGACTGGCCGTGCACTACCTGCTGAACCAGTTCTACAGCGCACTCGATGATACCTTGAAGTACGTCTTCGATCGCCTGCAGCCCGAGCAGGTGATGGTGGTCTCGGACCATGGTGCGGCGCCGTACCGCAAGAGCATGAACTTCAACGTGATGCTGCAGGACCTCGGCTTCCTGAGGTACAAGGCGGAGAAGGGGACGGCTCCGGCCAGGGGTGGTGCGGTGCAGAAGCTGAAGGCCCGTTTCGCGCATGAGGTGCGGCAGGTCACCAACGGCCATCCTCGGCCCGATTTCCCGCCATTCACACCCATCGACTTCGGCCACACCAAGGCCTTCACCAACTTCTACGTGCCCGGCATCTTCCTCTACGACCAACGCTTCGGCGGCCCGGCGCTTTCCGCGGAACAGGCCCAGGCCCTCACCGATGCCATCGTGCGCGACTTCAATGCGCACCCCGTGGCCAAGGAGAACAAGCTCGTGGCGCGTCCCTTCCGTCGTGAGCATGCCGGCACGCCGGCCTACGACCTATTGCCCGAGGTATGGGTGGACCACCCCGTGGACCTCTTCCCCGAGCAACGGGGGCAGGCCGTACAGAAGAATCCCTACTACCGGGACTGGAGCGATCTCGCCGGTCTGCCACGCGACATTGGCAGCGGAAAGAAGAGCCCCGATGCCCTCTGCGTGGTGGATCCCCGGTTCCTGCGTGATGTGGACCCCACGCGTGCGGGCCTCGACCTGACCGTGGTGCACGAACTGGTGTTGAACCACTTCCGCTCCTGACCATTGCCCATGCGTATCGGACTGCTCACCTATCACCACGTGGTCAACATCGGTTCGGTGTTGCAGGCCTATTGCGCGTGGCGGTTGCTCACCCAACTATATCCCCAGGCGCGGGTGGAGATCATCGACCATGTGCCTGCGGTCTCCGAGAAGTACAAGCAAGGCTATCGTGCAAAGGGCGTGGTGAAGAAGGGTTGGTTCGGCAAGCCGGAGCCCAATGCCTTCAGCCGCAACGAACAGGCCTACCTGGACTTCCTGCGCGCCCATTGCGACTTCAGCCCCGCGCTGCCCACCACCGATGACGAGCGCGAGGTGGTGCGCGCCATTGCCGCCCTGGGCTACGATGCCGTGTTCGTGGGCAGCGACACCGTGTTCCAGCTCGGGGGCTACTTCGGTCACCCCATTGCCGCCAAATTGCCGCCCAACGCCTACTACCTGCCGGGTCTGGAGGGCGTGAAGAAGGTGGGCCTCGCCGCCTCATTCGATCCGTACATGGGCGGTGCCGAAGCGGAACGCCTGCAACAGGTGGCGCCGCTGCTGAAGGCATTCGACCGCATCCTGTACCGCGATGCCACGGCCGAGGCCCTCCTGTGCAATGCCGGTGTGGATCCCGCGCGCATGGCCCACATCCCCGATCCCACCATCCTCATGGACATTACGCATTTGGTGCCCGGTGGCGGTGCGGACCTGGGGCAACGCACCAAGCGCGTGGCCGGTGTGGCCATTGCCGATCCCAAGGTGACTGCGCAGGTAACTGGCTGGGTGAAGGAGGCCGGGTTCGAGGTAGTGGACTTCATGTATCCGCCGCAGGATGCCAGCCGCCGTTCCGGTATGGGCGGGGTTGTTGGTCAAGCGCTTGGAGGTTACCGCGAACTGGACCTTATGGTCACCGATCGCTTTCATGGCTCCATCCTGGCCTTGCAGCTCAGTAGCGCGAACGTGGTGGGCATCGAGCACCACGGCACGTATGTGGAACCCAACAGCAAGCTTCGTGATCTGTACCAACGTTTGGGGATCGGGGATCATCTATTGCGCACGGATGAACAAGGACTCGATCGTGCTGCTTTCGAGGCCTTGCTGAACGCAGGTCATTGGAGCCGTGCGGAGATGATGCAACGCATGGCGGCCTTGCGTGCTTCTGGTTTTACCTCCATTGAACAACAGCTTGCAGGCCTGCTGAACTGATCGGTTCCAGGTTACTTTCGTTCATCACCTCATTCGTGATCTCATGGGACCCGTTCCAGGCACCTACCATGCACCCGACGACCAACTCACGTTGGAGCCGGGTTTTGCTCTTCACTGGCAGATGACCAATTGCGAGCGCTTCGCACTTCAGGACATCCTGCGGAGGACAAGACCCGAAGTGGCGGTCGAGATCGGTACGTATCGAGGAGGGTCGTTGCAGGTCATTTCCCATTTCGCACAACGCGTGATCTCGGTGGACATCGATCCCACGGTACCCGAGTGTTTGGCCGGCAAGTTCCCGAACGTGGAGTATCGGGTCGGTGATTCCAAGCAGTTGCTTCCCGATCTGATCGACGAGTTGAACAGGGCCGGAGCGAACGTTGGATTCTTTCTGATCGATGGTGATCATTCCACGGCCGGAGTAAGGCGCGATGTGAACGCGGTGCTCAAGTATCGTCCCAAGGGCCGCTGCGTGATCATCATGCACGATAGCTTCAACCCGGCCTGTCGTGAAGGGATACGGAGCGCGGATTGGTCAGCGAGTCCATATGTGCAATGGGTGGACCTCGACTTCATTCCTGGTATCTACCATCAATATGCCTACGATACTGCGGATGCTCGCTCCATGTGGGGTGGGTTCGCTTGTGCCTACCTGACACCAGATGAGCGCACGACCGAACTGGAAGTACGGGAATCGCAACGGGGCGTATTCGAGGCCGTGAAGACCGTATCCTCACACGCCGCACCGATCAATACCCCTGCGCCGGCGCCCGGGCTTGCTCACCGGATCGTCCGTCGCCTGCGCGACCTGGCCCGATGACAGACCTCGGGACCTTACGTGCCCTTCAGCGGCCCATCGTCTTCTCCATCGATAGCGGCACCCAGGTGATCAGTGGGGTCACCACGTGGATGCAGGCCTTGGTGCTGCGCTTGCACGCCGATGGAGTCCCTGTGCGCGTTCTGCTCCACCACATCGGTCCGGATCCCGAGCGGTCGTCCATTGGCCTGCCCTTGCGCAATGCAGGTGTGCCCGTGGACATCATTGCACGGGGTGCCGATATGGAGCAGGACGTACGCGACACACTGGCCTTCCTCGAACGTCACCGGCCCGCGGTCTATTTGCCGCAATGCCTGTTCCCCATGTATTTCGCGGCGGGCATGGCCGGTGCACAGGGGCTGCCCTGGGTGTTGGCCATGCACTCCGACGATCCCGATTACTGGGCCTTGGCCGATGCCTTGCGTCCTGAACAGGTGAACGGCCGTGTGGTGGCCGTATCGGCGCAGCTGGCTTCCGAAGTGGGTGCTCGGGGCCTGGCCCAGCATCCGGTGATGATCCCCTATGGCGTGCCGGTGACCACACGGACTGCCACCTGGTCCAACACGCCGTTCCGCGTGGCCTTCAGTGGGCGCATGGTGGAAGAGCAGAAGCGGTTGTCGTTGGTGATGGATGTGCTCCTGGAGGCGTGCAGGACCGATGCCCGGATGGAGGCCGTGCTCTTTGGCGACGGACCACAGCGTGCCGCTTCCGAGCAACGGGTGCGCGAGGCCGGTCTTGCGGAGCGGGTCCGGTTCACCGGTCGCCTGACACCCGATGCCGTGCGCGCTGAACTGCAACACTGCCACGCCGTGCTGCTCATGTCGGACTACGAAGGACTGCCCGTGGCCCTGCTGGAGGCCATGGCACAGGGCGTAGTGCCCGTGGTGCGCTCCATACCCAGCGGTATTCCCGAACTGGTGGACCATGAACGGACCGGGCTGTTGGTGGGTGAGGATGTGGAAGGTGCGGTGATCGCCCTGCGCAGGTTGGCCGATGATCGGGAGCTTTGGGAGCGATGCGCGCAGGGCGCCTTTGAACGCGTGGCCACCCGCTACAGCGAGGAAATGAGCTACGCTGGCTGGGTGAAGCTGTTGGCCGAACTGGCCCAATTGCGTCCGGATGGCGTTCCGCTCGCGCAGCCAGCCACGTTCCAACTGCCGCCGCACGACCCGCGCCTGGACCGGGGCTATCCGCTGCCACCCAAGCCTTTGCCACCACCGCCCTCCTTCATCGCGCGGTTGAAAGGTGCGCTGAAACGCCGCCTGTTGGGCTGATAACGGACCCGCGTTCGCCATCTTCGCGCTGCCGGTGGCATTCAATCGAATGAACACGCTCTTCATCAGCACCAACGACCACATGCCCTGGGGGGGCAGCGAGGTGCTGTGGACGCGTGCGGCGCTGGCCATGGCGCAAAAGGGCCACCAAGTGACCGCCAGCGTGCGGCGCTGGAGCCCGCGGCACACCGGCATGGAGGCACTGGTCCAGGGCGGCGTTACACTGCATGAGCGCGAGCGCACGGCACTGGAGCGGTCGCGCTTGCAGAACGCGTGGGCCATGTGGCGCAAGGGCTTTGTGCGCGAGGTGACGGACAACCGCTGGAGCGTGCTAGAGGATCAGCGGCCCGATCTGGCGGTGATCTCCCTCGGCAACCACCTGGACGAACCCTTCCTGCACTACGCCGAACGTTTGCAGCGCATGCAGGTGCCCTATGTGGTGGTGGTGCAATTGGTGCATCCCTATGCCGATGTTACGGATGAGAAGGCACAGCGCTTTATCACCGCGTACAGCGGCGCACGGCACGTGGTCTTCGTTTCGGAGCAGAACCGGTCCATCCTGTCGGGCCAGTTGGGCCATGAGTTCACCAACGCGGTCATCATACCCAACCCGGTGGATGTGGAGCGTTTGCAGGCACCGCTGCCTTTTCCGCCAACGACCGAGGGTTTGCGACTGGCCATGGTAGGTGCCCTTACGCCCTTCCACAAAGGACACGACGTGGTGCTTGAAGTGATGGCCCGTTCGAAGTGGAAGCAGCGCGAGCTCTTCGTTGACATTTACGGCGATGGACGTTCCAAGGCCGTGATCGAGCGCAACATCAAGGCGCTGGGCATTGAACGGGTTCGTCTCTGTGGGTTCGAGCCGGACAAGCGTGTCATCTGGGGTGCCCATCATGCGGCCCTGTTCGCCTCGCGCATGGAAGGGCTTTCCCTGGCCTTGCTGGAGGCCATGGCATGTGGAAGGTCAGTGGTCGCGACCACCGTAGGCGATGCCGAACGTTTTCTGGTGGACGGCGTGAACGGATTCCTGGCCACACCTGGCGATGCTGATGCGCTGGATGCAGCCTTGGAGCGGGCGTGGGAAAGGCGTTCCGATTGGCAGGTCTTGGGAACGAGCGCGTTCGTCACCTTCTCGCGGTTGCAGCCCCATGATACCGTGCAGGACCTTGTGCAACTATTGGAGGTCACCGCATGAAACGCATCCTGCTCATTACCCACGATGCCTCCCGCACCGGTGCGCCCATGGTGGTGCTGCACTTTGCACGCTGGCTGCGCGAACACCGGCCAGCAGTGGCGGTGGATGTGCTGGCGGTGAAAGGGGGAGAGCTGGCGGCCGAGTTCCGGTCCGCAGCCGACACCTATTGGGAGCTGAACGTGGCGCCGCCCCAACGGGGTTTGGCAGTGCGCGCCATACGCAAGGGAATGCGCATGGTGGGTTTGCTGCGGGCGCCGAGCGCAGCCGAGGTGAGGGATCGAATTCTACAGGAGATCGCTGCGCACAATTACGATGCGGTCCTGGCCAACAGTCTGGCGAGCATTCCCTTGGCCGTGCAGTTGAAGGCGTTAGCGGGGGGGGGTGTGCTGCTCATCGCGCACATCCACGAGCTCGAAATGGTCATACGCCAAGTGTTGCCGGACCTGCCCGTTCACTTGGCGGAGGTGGACCGCGTCTGGGCGGGTTCCGAATTGGTGAAGGATGGACTTCTGAACACATGGGGCGTACCACCCGATCGCGTGGAAGTGCAGTATCCCAGTGCGGTGGTGAAGCAGGCGGAGACGATCGTGCCTGTGGAACGACCTTCAGGCCTGCATGTGGTGGGCCTTGGTTCCGTGGTGTTGCGCAAGGGCTACGATCTGTTCATTCAGGTGGCCGCATGGGTGCGTCGGCATCACCCCGAACTGGAGGTCCACTTCACATGGGGTGGTCCCGTGACGGTCTACGATCGCCCACTCATCGACCATGATATCACCAACGCCGGTCTGTCCGGCCATGTGCGCTTTATCGGAGCGCAGAGCGACCCTGCGCCATTGTATGCCTCCACGGATGTGTTCCTCCTGCCATCACGAGAGGACCCGTTCCCGTTGGTCTGCATCGAAGTGGGTGCCATGGGCAAGCCGATCATCTGTTTCGAAGGTGCCACCGGCACGGCAGAGGTCCTGCGCCATGGTGGCGGTAGGATCGTGCCCTACCTCGACATCGAGGCCATGGGACAGGCCGTGGTGGACTATGCCCTTGATGCTGCACGCCGGAAGGCCGATGGGGACCTCAACCGGGCGCAATTCGCGAAATTCGGCCCCGAACAACAATGCCCCCTTATGCTACAACGCATCGATGAGGCCTTGAAGCGGAAGGCAGCGCAGGCATGAACGTCACGGTCGTCATTGTTACCTACAACGGCATGCAGTGGTTGGACCGCTGCCTGGGAAGCGTGCGCGATAGCCAGCTGCCCGTGCGGACCATTGTGGTGGACAACTGTTCCACGGACGGCACACCGGAACACATCGAGCGCCATTTCCCGGAAGTGGAGCTCATCCGCACCGGGCGCAACCTGGGCTTCGGGCAGGCCAACAACCGCGGTATCCGCATCGCACTGGACCGCAACGACGACTTCGTGTTCCTGCTCAACCAGGACTCCTACGTGCAGCCCAACACCATCGGCCGGTTGGTGGAGTTCTCAGAAGCGAACCCCGAGTACGGCATCCTCAGTCCGCTGCACCTGAACGGCAGGGGCGACGCGCTCGATTGGGAGTTCTCGCACTTCATTGTTCCGCCGCGTTGCCCGAACATCTATTCCGACCTGTCGCTTCGCCGGGCCGATGGCAAGCTTTACGAGGCCGAGTTCGTGAACGCCGCCGCCTGGTTGATCACGCGGCGTTGCCTGCTCACCGTGGGCGGTTTCAACCCCACGTTCTTCCATTACTCCGAGGACGACAACTACCTGCACCGCCTGCATTACCATGGGTTCAGGTCGGGGATCGTGCCCGAGGTGTTCATGCACCACGACCGCGAGCACCGCACCAGCAATCCGTACTTCGACGACCTGCGTGTATGGCGCATCCGCAAGTTGAAGCTGCGCTTCGCCGACCCCGGCAAGGACCATGACCCGGCCCAAGAGCGCCGGAAACTGTGGTTCGACCTGCTGCGCGGGCTTCTGGCACTGCGGGTGGGCGAGGTGCGTGTGGCACGCGACCACATGAAGATGCATCGCGAAGCGGACCTTCCGTCGGTGGTCCGCAACCGCGAACTGTCCCGGGCACAGGGTCCCACCTTCCTGTAATGGTGCAGGGCCATCGTCCTACTTTCGCCACCGCCATGGACCTGCACATCGCGGTGATCATTCCGGTGTACAACGCCGGTCGTTTCGTGGAAAAGGCCGTGGCATCGGCGCTGGCCTTTCCAGAGGTGCGCGAAGTGGTGCTGGCCGAGGATGCCTCGCCTGACAACAGCCTGGCCGTGTGCCAGGGCCTGTTGGGCACCGACCCGCGCATCAAGCTGGTGCGCCATCCCGATGGTGGCAACCACGGAGCTGGCGCATCGCGCAACCTGGGCTACCGCCATTCCACCAGCCCCTTCGTGGTCTTCCTCGATGCCGATGATCGGTTCCTGCCCAATCGCTTCGATCGCGAGCGCGTGGTGTTCGCCGAACATCCCGATGCCGATGGGGTGTACGGTGCCACGGGCGTGGAGTACCATGATCCGGAAGGGCGTGAGCGCTTCGATCGCTTCGTGGGGCATGGGCTCACCACGGTGCACCAGGTGGTGCCGCCCGAGCGTGTGTTCAGTGGCCTGGTGGGCAGCATCAAGGGGTTCGGCTATTTCCACCTGGATGCCTTCAC
>B570J29032_109957916_pt1 | contig 11036 bp, 8 predicted proteins | sample LakMenEpi16Nov12_FD_29032 | JGI IMG/M metagenome (IMG submission 29032)
GTCAACGACGGCTGGCTCATTCCTCGGTTGGTGACGTGCGCAGGGGGCTGCATTCGCGCGATGCTGCGCCCCGACCCCTGAACGCATACGAATTTCGATGCGATCCCATATCGAAATGCCGAAGTGATGCGATATGTGCCCGAAATAGACAAAGCCGAACAAGGCGCTGCAGCCAACGCGCTAACGCGCGTGGCTGAGCTTTGACGTTAGGCGATCAATTGAATAGCCATGGAAGACAATTCTTGACCGAATTCCAATAACAGGTAGAACATCCTTGCGATTCGTGTACTTTCAGAAGCAGCTGAATTCCGAGCCTGTTAAACTTCTATAGCATTATCAACAAACGGTATCTGCGTTTAAATCCAGTTAATCAACTACAAACACCAAGGTTCGTGAAAAGGAAAGCCGACTGTGGGCTGGTTCTCGGATCCACCCACTTGTTAAAACTGCCATGCAGGGGTAAAGATGTTTGATAACATGATGTGGTTACCCGACCGGATGCTCCTTGGTGACCTAGTGTTTCGTCTTGAGCACTACCGATCCGAAGATTGGAACGGCGGCGACCACTTTCGATTTTACAAAATTCGCCAGCTGGTTGATCAATATCGGGCATTCTTTGCCCGCCACCCAGGCTGCCGCCCATCGCGGCTTTTAGAGCTTGGGATCTACGACGGTGGGAGTACCGCGTTCTGGCATGAAGTCTTGGGGCCGGACAAGCTGGTTGCCGTGGACCTCATGGACCAATCTGACAGTCCCTACTTCCGCGGATATTTGGAGTCGCGGGGGCTGACCGGACAGGTCCGTACGTACTGGCGCACGGACCAGGCCGATAAAAAGCGACTCCGCTCTTTGGTCGCCGAGGAGTTCGGCGGGCAACTGGACATGGTGATCGATGACGCCTCCCACCTTTATGGACCGACCCGGGCGAGTTTCGAGGCATTATTTCCGCTCTGCGTCCCAGGCGGGCTGTACATCATCGAGGACTGGGCCTGGGACCACTGGGCTGACTTCTCCTCCCCGAATCATCCATGGGCGAAGGAGGAGCGGTTGACGCGCCTAGTGATCGAATTGATCGAAGCGGCGGGGACATCGACAGAGCTCATCTCCAACATCACCGTCTACCAAGGCTTCATAGTGGTCGAGCGCAGCCAACGACAGTTGGAAATCGCGGCTGGGTTTGACCTCGGAGATCAAATCGTCCGGCGGCCGGTCCGGCGGGATCAGAGTAGGCTCAGCCGTGCTTGGGCGGCACTGAGTCGGAGATTGACAGCCCGCACATCATGATTTGGAGGTCGCTTTTCGGGGCGCTCTAGCCCAACGAGACACTATACCTGCCTGCGGCCGCAGCGCAGTTTTTCAGTGTTCAAGGTCTCGGCTCAGCACCTGCCGCAGTTTAACTTGGTCGGTAAACGCACCGGCTGGCAATTACGAATCTGTAGTAACGCCTAACATCAAGATACAGAAGACGGGAGGATAGATTTTCTTTTATGCCCAAGCAGTGGCCCGCTTCTGATCTTGAGCGTTAGGCGAAGAGGAAGCTTTATAGCTAGAACCAACATCATCAGAGCCAACTAACTACTTCCACCTGCATAGCGCAGTGCTCATATTAATAGCTACATATAAAAAGGTACATAGGCCGGCCAATAATGAATATATTATTCAGTAACATACTTCTAAAGATAAGCTAAATAGTGCAACGCCAAAAAGTCAAGGCTTTTGCAAAATATGAAGCAACTGCTGGCAGCTTGGGCCAATCCAGCTAAAATAATTCTTGAACAAAAATATGCTGCACATGGCTAAGCGCACTTACTCTGATAAGGAATGCTTTGCAATCTTGGAATCCTTCCGCAAAAGCTATATACTCACTTATTCTGACCCTGGCTTCACTGGTGCGGGAGTTCGAGTCGATGATGATGGCGATGTTCGCTTCGCAATTTATTCATCGATAGCTGGTTTGTCGGAAGCAACTCCAAGCATCCTTAATTATAACTTTGAGAGAGAATCACATCAAATTGAAGTGATCACTGAGTCACGTCAAGCTTTTCGTGGCCTGCAAGCTGGTTTCCATGATGGTGAAGCAGTCTCGGATCCTAATTCACAATATTCAGGAACAGGTGGGTGGAGTATATTTCTTGATCTCGGAGGCGGAAATATGCCACTTGTCTGTGTTTCTAATTGGCATGTCTTTTGTCAAGTTAGCGGTAACAACACACAGGTAGGCATTCCAATTGATCTTAATGGATTTGATGCTACGTTGTTCGCTTTTAATAATGTCAATGAGCGCCATCTTAATGATTGGGATTTTGCATTAGCTCGCTTTAACAATTATGCTGATCGTGGGCCATCGATGAGAGTATGCAACGATGGCACAGCTCATCCTCGGCCTATCGCGCTATCAGCAAACGTACGACTTAACGATGGTGCTGTATATCGGAAAATTGGCAATGGAAATTCAGGGCAAGTTTGCCTGACAGGTGCTCTCAGAGAAATTGGCGACAGCTCGGTGAACTTTATGATAGGTTCTGGCCTTGGTACTCGCAGAACATGCACCTTTAAAAATCAATTACTTTTTGACGATTTTAGTACTCCAGGAGATTCTGGTTCAGCTATAGTCAGAGTTAGTGATAATACTGTTACAGGCTTGCTATCTGCAAGTGCCCCAGGAATGGGAACAAATGAGAGAATGATGGCTAATCCCCTTTACACACGGAGTTGGAGGCCCCGAGGGGTTGTGTCTTTTGAGGGCGGTGAGGTTCCAATTTTTGAAGCTCTTGACGTAAAACAACTGCTTTCTGACTCACAACAAGAACACCAATTCAGTGGTGGTTTCGTGCTCCCAGTGCTTGAGCCTGCTCTAAGTGAACTTCTCAGCGCATTCCCTAGATCAGTTCTGATCGGATTTGCTTCAGCTGAAAAGAAGGGTGTATTGGGTGGCTGGTTGTCGTTTAACACTCCACCCATTGTGAGCCGTGGCGGGCTTGCTCCTACAAACTGGCAATGGAGTAGCCCTCCTCCCCCCAACAATGTTGGCGCTGAAAATGATATGACCTTAGTTCGATTGAACATTTATACCATTGAACATGGCGAAGGCCGGTCTGTACGTTATGACCATTATGTTAACTATGCAGTATTTGAGCCTCTCTAGCTGCGATTCGCATGCCTAATATAAGACATCTCTGGAAGATCCGTGGATCTGCTCCAGAGGGATAGTTTGATCCGATGGTATCCACCTGGCTTCATTGCAGTCAAGCATTTGCAGATACCGCCTAGCAGCGTATTGAGAGGCGGCCCGAAGTGCAAGAAGGGCGCATTAATTCCCGGTTGCCATACGGGCTGGAGGAGAGCGTTCCGGCTTACCAGAATCACCAAATGGTGGATGACGGGCCCGGTTGAGATAACAAGCGCTTACTTTCGAACAAGGCTGGAGCATACATTCCCATTCTCGTCTACCTTAATTTTGAGAATGGGAATGAGATATGAACGATTGAGAAATAGGAGTTGCAACTAAGATCCTGCGTAAGCCGATGCAGAGCGGTTAAAACTTAAAGCAATAATCCAAGACATGGTTTTTGCGTATTCAGTGCGCAATGTTCGGGCTATACACTAATGAGGCCGATAAGAAGAGCCGCGAATCTCAGTTAAATTAAAATCTCTCAAAAGCAGACGAAAAGTCTCAATCACTTTAGATCAGAGTGAAAGATTAGATTAGGCGAACTTTTGATAGATCCTTTAGAGAGTAAGGTAAAAAGATTGGCAATCAGGCGATTAAAGCTAGTTATTGACGAAAAAACACGCAGCTAATTCTGTCAAATGCTGTGCTTTGGATTAAATTGACGCCGCCTCTGGTTGTAGGGATATATAAGCATAAGTGTTTTAGGGCAAGACTAGATATGCCATTCTATACCGAGCGCCACAGCCGGTAAAAGTGTAATACTGCTCGCCGTCGGCAGACTGAGCTGCATACGCATAGGTGCGGCCGAGATGGTCAGGGTCATCATCACCCCAGCCTGCATCATCGTCATATAAGTCAATTCGGGCCCTAGTTGAAAAAGATTTTTCTTTATTGATGGTTTTTGACTTTAGCTCGGGGCTTGATTCGTTCATCTTAGTTGGTCCCCATACTTTTTGGCCATTTACTGTAATATATATTTCATCACTACCCATATAGTCTTCTGTTGAGTCGCATGTCAAGGAGAGGATTTTAAGTTTTGGCATTTAGTGCCTTCTAAATCCCTATTATCTATCTTGCAATCAAGCCCATCCGGTTTTCTGTCACAACTTTCAACATTTGACGCTTTCCTCTCTTGTGCTGTACTGCTTGCTCACGCAAATTGGCAGCAAAATTAAATGGCATCGGAAGTCCTCCTCTATGGCACCGCCTAACAGCCAAATGCAGAAGACGGGAGCAGGGAAAGTTAGCTACGCAGAAATGCTGTCCCGCTTCTGATCTGGAGCGTTCTGCGGTTCAGGGGCATGCGCTGCGTGGTGCGTGCGTCTGGCCAAAGCATGGGTGGTTTGGGTAGAATGCAATAAACTGACCACTGCAGGAGCAACCGGAGGCAGATTCAATGCACACAATCAAGTATGTTCACTGGCAGGAGGATGGATCGTGGCTTGGCTACCTTGAGGAATTTCCTGACTACTGGACACAAGGTGATACACTGGATGATTTAGTTGAGCATCTGAAAGATCTTTACCTTGACTTGTCGGGTGGGCACATCACGGGTGCTCGCAAGGTTGGTGAATTAGTCATGCCATGAAGCGGGCTGATCTGATCAGGTCGATTGAGCAGGGAGGATGCGTCCTGGTCCGACATGGAGGTAAACACGATTGGTATCGAAATCCAGCTACAGGTGTCTCACAGCCAGTGCCCAGGCATCGTGAAATTAAGGAACCGCTCGCACGCCGTATCATTCATCTTCTGCTGGATAGTTCGGTAGGCCCTTCCAGCGACGATAGATGACTGTCCGCAGAACGCTCGCCATCACCTGCCCGCAGAGAGCTGCTGGTTCGTGACCTCGTTGGGCTTGAGGGAATAGAAGGGGGCGAGTCAGGTGGATGGCAATGTTAGCCAGGCCTCTACACAGCAAACATCGCCTGAAGAACACCCAGCAACTCATTCAGCGTAGTCTCCGACAGACTCCCCAATCGCTTGACGAGACGGTCCCTATCCACAGCTCTCAGCTGATCAGCCACAACATGACCGTCTTTGCCATCAAACCTGCAACGTACACGAAAGGGGTATGGATGTCCGCCAGTTGTGAGCGGTGCAATAATGAATGTGCAAAGGTGAGCATTGAGCTCGTCCGGCGACACTACAACACATGGCCTCGTCTTCCTGATTTCAGATCCTCGCGTGGGATTCAACGCGACAAGGAAGATATCGCCTCTTGAGACTTGTTCATCAGTCACCATGACCACTCTTCATCATCAAACCGAGTGGCGCTCATCTCATCGAGAAGTCGCTCCGACTCGAAAGACGCTGCCGCTTCTGCCCAGCCAGCCCTCGGATGAGCCGATGGCCTGATGGTCAGAACCCCTGGAGCTGCCTCGATCTCCACCTCGTCAGCCAGCCCCGCAACCTCAAGCAGCGGCTTGGCGAGGCGTATCCCTCTCGAGTTGCCGATTTTGACCAGCCTCGCTCGAACCACGACCACAACCGCCAGACGTGCTCACATTGTAGCCACGTTGGCAACGACCGCGCATCCCCTGCTCTGGCTAACAATGCCATACACCAGGCCCGCCACCATGAAGTCCTAGTCTCATCTTTGCCTCTTGGCGGGCTGGTGATGGCAGCGTTCTGCGGCACAGAGGCGTGCGGTGCTTGGTGCGTGGCTCTGGCAGAAGCATCGGAGGTTTGAGTAAAATGCAATGTATTCACCACTGCAAGACCAACAGGAGGTAGATTCAATGCAAGCAATCAAATGTGTTCATTGGCAGGAGGATGGATCGTGGCTTGGCTACCTTCAGGAATTTCCTGACTACTGGACACAAGGCGACACACTGGCTGTCACCATTCTCACCTTTAAAGCGACATCTCATAGGTGATCATGCACGCGACGGGGCCGTCTGGGAGGGAGTCGTCGAGGACGGTGCGCTTGACGTTTCCGGAATTCAAGTCATGGATGGCTTCCCATCGGGTCATTTTTGTTGAGCACGTTCTATTCCTCTGTAGGGGTAGCCGTGAAAAAGAGATCATTGCTGCTCAACAGCATCACAAGAAGCCTTGATCTGTTTCAGCTGTAGCAGCAACGCCGGCAAGGGCCTCCCGCGTGATCCACAGAACCTGGCGCGGATCGATGTTGAAATACTGATGGGCCAGCACATCCCGAAATCCCATGATCCCTTTCCAGTCTTGATCAGGCACTTGCTCCTGCAACGTGAAGCCGGTGAGTTTGTCGAGCTGTTTCACAGCTTCTCCAAGCGCTAGATATTGCATACAGACGGCATCTAGAAGCAGGCTTCCCGCTTCTGTTTCGGAAAGCTCAGCATCGGACTGGATAGGCTCCATTCGCTGCAACAGGGATTCAATCAGGCTGATCATCTGTGCGATGACGGAGCTGGCAAGCCGCTTCTCCCTTTCAGATCGAAATCGCATCGCGCTCGATCTCCTGTTTCAGGGCCGGGTTCATGCCGGGCCAGCGTGTCACCACATCCACTGGCATTCCGAGTTGCTGCTCGGCGTCCTTTTGGAAGTGAACCAGGGAGAGGGGATTGGGGGGATCGAGGCTGACGCAGAGGTCGACATCGCTGCTGGGCCTGGCTTCGTTGCGGGCGATGGATCCGAACAGGGCCAGAGCCTGTATGCCATAGCGCCTGCGCCATTCGGGCAGGTGGGAGCTGAGCAGGGCGATGACTTGATCGCGGCTGAGACCATGGCCTGGATCGGCTGGGTTCATGAGCGGTTACATCCCTGCCTGTTCAAAATAGTCCCAAACCCCCCGATAATCCTCCACCCGATCACAGCGGGTCCAGGGCGCCTCATAGGTGATCGTGCGCTGCACCGGGCCGCCGGGCAATGTGTCGTCGAGGATGGTGCGGCTGACGGTGCCGGAGGTCATGGCTTGGATGTCTTCCCAGCCAGTGGTCTTGTTTGCGCCACGACCTGAGCCCTTGCGCGGGAAGCCCACCCCCGTGAGCCCCTTGCTGGCAGTGAACACAATGCGGCCGTTACGGTCGTACCAGGTTTCGCGTTCGTATTGCTGCATCACCGGGAACTGCACGCGGTAGATGGTGATTAGTTCATCGAGGGTGAGCTTGAGGGCCTGGGCCACCAGCACATCGATCTCCACCAGGGCCTGGCGGCGGGCGTAATCGGATCGCAGGGCGCAATCGCGTTGCCAGGCGGGGGTGAGGTTGCTGAAGAAGCTGTTGGGCAGGCGGGGATCCTGCTTGGCACAGCGTTGGCTGCGGAAGTCTTCATCCCAGCATTCACTCCAGAGGTCGGCGTAGTGGGTGGTGAGGCAGTTGAGGGCGAGGGTGCGGAGAGTGATTTGCGGTTTGGATCTAATGAGTGGGAATGATTCCCAGGTGTAGTGGAGATTTCCCCTGCCGGTTGACTTGATAAAGAAGTCCGCAACCAATGAACCACCAAAAGCGAGTGCTGATAGTAGAAGCTCAGTACTGGAAAAGACAGTTGACTGAACACCATTGATGTGGCCAGCTCCCTTGGGAATTAGGGAAGTAATGTATGTACGCTCTCCTGCCTGGGATAGCATCCCACGTGCTGCAATCCGATAAAAATCCGTCACCGGCTTCTTCTTCCCCCACGGCACTCGCGGAGTACGGGCTAGGTACTCGGCTGCTGTCACATCCGGCCGGTAGTTGGTGCGGGGCAGGTAGTCGTCGGGGAGGGTGGTTAGATCGAGGCAGTCGTAGTGACTGTTTAGGGTGCAAACTTCACGGGGTGTTTTATTGAATGGCCTGCCCACATAGAAGTGGGGACCGGAGAGCACCAGCTCTGAAGTGTCTGTGGGGAATCCCGTATCGCGGCGAATCGTCCCGTCCTTCTGGGCATTGGTTTCGTGCCACATCTCGAGTGCGATGTACTCCCCCTGCAGATCACCCAGGCGCTTTGGGGCGGCGGCGAATTTCTCAAGCACGCTTTGCAGTTGTTGTGAATGCAACGCCGGCAAGCGCGCCTGTCGGCCCGCGGTACCGGGTTCGTCGTAGAGCTGGGCAAACAGGGAAAGGCTTTGCTCACCCACTGGGATCAGCCGCTGGCGATGCCCAGCCGTGTTCCATTGGTTTTGATCATTCTTGATTCCACCAACAGGCCCATTGCCGTCGTGAGCAAAACAGGCATCCACGGTTTTGGCGTGGAATAGGTTGGCAATATGAATGAAGCTGGGCTGGCGTAGTGATCCAAAGATGTTGACACTGAACTTGGTGTTGTGATGAACCTCTGCAAAGACAGAAATCTGGTTTTCAAACTGAAAGTGACTCCGCAGTCGCCCATACAGCACCTCCCGCAACGCCCCGCCCTTGGGATCGTCGTACACCCCCTCTGGATGAAGAAAGCCCTGACACCCCTGCCCTGAAGACACTCGCCAGGCTTGCGGCAGGAAGCACTTGAACAGGTTGGTCTGGCTCCCCTTCAACAGCGGATAGTTGGCCACCGCGTTCAGAAATGTCTGGCTGCCGTTCTGCCCCTCAAACTCCTCCAGATAGGCCGGCCGCAGTTCCGGATTGACAGAGAATGCCTCGCCGCGGCGCTTCGCCAGCTCGCTGGCGCTCACCTTGCGAATCAGCACCATCGGGTCGGTGTCGCCAATGACGCCCTTCTCTTCCCACTCCACCTTCAACCAGGGCGGGTTCCCCACGATCAGATCAAAGCCGCCGCCAGCCAGCAGATCGGCAAACTCCAGATCCCAGTGCAGCGGCCGGATGCGCTCCGTCACCGCTTCCACCTGGCGCAGGCGCTCGAAGTCGGCCTTGAGCTTCTGCACATCCACGTAGCCGTGTTTGTCGCTGAAGTCCACGGCCAGCTGTCTGGGCTGGGTGTCGGCAAACAGGCTCTGCTGGCCCAGCTCGGGCGTGATCCCCTGCTCCAGATCGCCCAGGATCATGCTGAGCTCCAGCAGCCAGGCGTCACGGCTGGGCAGGGAGCCGGCCTGGCGGATCGGCCAGAACCACAGCGCACACCAGTAGTCCATCGCCCACTTCAGCCGCAGCCGGGCATTGGTGTTGCGCACATTCCGGCCCAGCACCTCCTGCTCCTGGATGCGGTCCTTCAGGCGTAGCGGTGTCCAGGCGCCCTCCTTGGTGCCGCTTGGGTCTTCCCACACGGGCAAGGGGTCGGTGGTGCGCTGACGCAGGGCCGCCATCTCCTTCGCCCATTCCTTCCACAGCCCATCCACCCGCTGGCTCAATCGCAGCAGGTGGGCGATCTGGGCCTCAGTGAACGCCTCGCCCACAAACGCCTTGTTCCAGCGCTTGCAGCGCTCGATCGCCTCGGCCTCCAGCTCCTTGATCACCTTGTCGCTGTAGGCCGCCATGCCCGGATCGGGCAGCAGGAAGTGGAAGATGCCGTCTGCCGGCAGCGGCGCATCCCAGGCCAGCTCCTCGGGGGCGTGGTCATGCCACAGGCGGCTGGGTTTGGCTCTGCGGCCCGTGCCGGTGGGCAGTTGGCTCACCCGGTAGATCTGCCGCCGCGCGCCGATCAGCGAATTGCCGCACTGCAGCTGCTGGCTGAACCAGGGCACGAACGCCCGCCCCTGCTCCGGCGCAAAGATGCTGTTGAGCCACAGGCTCACCTCCGCCAGCTCCACCGCCACCGGGTTGAGATCCACGCCGAACACGTTCTGATCGGCCAGGCGCATCTTCACCTTCTGCAGTTCCTGTTGGAAGTGCTCGTGGGGGATGCTCTTGCCAGTTTCCTGTTGGCGCCGCTCCAGGTAGGCCTGGGACAGCTGGTTCACCAGTTCGTTGAGATAGGCAGCCGAACCCATCGCCATCTCCAGCAGCTTCAGCTGCAGGATGTCGGCGGCGCACTTACCCACCAGCGCTTCCTTGAGCGTGTACTTGATCTGGCAGCTGGTGAGCACCTCGGGCGTGTAGTAGCTGGCGCTCTTCTCCCGATCGCGGCCTGCCAGGCGGTAGATGAAGCTGCCCTTGGGGTAACACTTCGGTTTGCCGGTGCCGGGATCCGGAACGATCTCATCGGCCTTGTAGGCCTTGAGTTGTTCGGCGGTCACGAAGTGACCCACCTCCAGCTCGTCGTGTGCCTGGCCGCTGGCCTTGGTGTTGTCGTCGTTGTCTCCTTCGTCGTCGCCGTCATCGAGGTCATCGTCGCTGGCGGCGGCTTTCCCCTTTTTCGGTGCCGGTTGCACCTCGTAGAGGTCTTCCTCGGCGAAGAAACCCCGGAAGCTGAGCAGGGCCTCGTACACGGCGCCCAACTGGTTGATGCCAAGCTGGGAATAGCTCACGCGCCCGCGCCGTTTGCCCTTGCCTTCCTTGGTGAGTGACATCAGCTCGATCACCTCCCGCAGCACCACGTTGCGAAAGCGCACGCGGGTGAGCGTGGGCATGCGCTCGGGATCAAACAGGTGCGCCTTCAGCGGCGTGAGCCGGAAGCTGTCGTGGAAGGGGTCATCGCACTCGGCCAACGGCAGCTGGGCTGTTTCGTCGTCGCGCTTGGGGTAGCCCTCCCAGATCATCTGGAACAGCCGATCCAGCGAATCGCTGATGTAAGTGCTTTCTTTGTCTTCCTCGCTGCCGAGCTCAGCGGTGTCCATGTCGCGCAGGCTTTCGAGGCTGTAGCCCAGGCGGTAGACATCACTGCCCATCGGCGCATAGCCCAGGTCGGGCCGGCTCTCGATGTAGAAGAGGAACAGCAGCCGGTACATGAACCGGAGGCACTCCAGGGTGAGCTGGTCAGCGTCGGTCTTGCCTTTGAACACGCCTTCGCTCTTGCTGCGGCGCCAGTGGATGGCCTCGTTGCCGAGTAGCTCGATCGAGCGGCGCAGGGCGTACTTGAGGTCGCTGCTCACCTCATAGGCGTGCTTGTGGCTGTTCTCATCGAGCTCATCGAGCAG
>B570J29032_109957914_pt1 | contig 11027 bp, 6 predicted proteins | sample LakMenEpi16Nov12_FD_29032 | JGI IMG/M metagenome (IMG submission 29032)
CTGGTGGACATCCGTTATGATGGGGAGGTCAACTCAGCACTTGGCAATGAAATGCTGAGCGGCCTGAAACCCGGAACCAACGCCACGTGGAGCATCAGCCTGCAGCGCAATCTGAGCAACAACCTACAGGTGGACATCACCTATAACGGGCGAAGATCGGAAGGCGTGCCCGTTGTACATGTCGGTGGCGCCCAGGTCAGGGCCTACTTCTGACCCTATTTCAGATCAAAGGAGGACTTGGACACCAGTGCACCGGCCTCGTAGACCTCCACGATGTACTGACCGGTCCGCAGTTCATCCGTACCGGTCCAGAAGATACAGGCGTCAACCGCCTGGTTCTGGTAGTTGATCTCGCGACGGGCACTGAACTCACCTTCCACACCATTGAACTTGAAGCGATTGTCGCTTTCGGTGGCGCGCAGCACTTTGCCATCCGGGCTGATCACACGCATGTAAAGTGTCTTGTCGCCGGACGTGGTAACCTTGTTCTCCCCCAACGTGAAGCAGCACTTGATCATTTCGGCCTTCTTGGCACGGTCGGTCTCCACCTGTTTTCCGTTGTTCCGCATGAACAACGCATTGGCAACAATGGACGTGGTGTGCAGGACACTCCCCTTGGCGATCTTTCCTTCCAGCTCCTGGGCCTTGGAGTTCAGGGCATCCTTCTGACCCTTCACCTCCCCCAGCTCCTGGGTCAGGTTGATCTTGTCGGCAGTAAGCTGCTGGTTAGCCGTGTTCAATGAATCGATGGTGGCCACATAGCCTTTCATGATACGGCGCAGCGTATCAGCCTCCTTCTTGGCCTTGGCCAGATCGTAGTTCCCGCGCTTCACCTGATCGAGCAGGCTTTCGATCTTTTCGCGCTGCGCTTCCATTTCCACGGTCAGCTGCTCATTCTCCGTCTTCAGCGTATCGTAGCTGGCAAGCATGTTCTCCAGAAGGTGGGTCACATCATCCTTCTGGCTGCTGATCTGCTCCACTTGGGCCTGCGTCTCATCACCCCGCTTCTGGCTCTGCATGTACATCCACAGCAGCACCACATTACTGATCAAAAGCAGGACCACCAGCAACAACAGGCCGGTATTCGATCGGTTCTTCTTCTCGCTGGCGTTCGTCTGTTCCATGTTGGGCAGGTCTAACTGCGGGCTAAATTAGGGCCGGTAGCATGGCCTTCCCCATCAGATCGCGAGCCTTTTCAACAAAGTATTGAACCCGTATGGCAACATACCGAGGAGCCCGTTCATGGACCTGCTCGGGCTTTTCATGCCGCGCAGGTGCGCTGGCTGTGATGAACCCCTGCTCCGGTTCGAAAGCGGCATCTGCCTGGGTTGCCTGATGGACCTGCCCTTGACCCGTTTCCATAATGACCCCGGGAACCAGGTGGCCCAGCTGTTCTGGGGCAAAGTGCAACTTGAAGCGGCCAGCGCGCTCATGTTCTTTCATCGGCACGGCAAGGTGCAACGCATGCTGCACCGGCTGAAATACAAGCATGATGTGGAAGTGGGCCACCTCCTGGGCAAGCTCATGGCCAGGGAGCTGATGGCCTGCCCGCGGTTCCAAGAGATTGACACCTTGCTTCCCATTCCACTGCACCCGGGCAAGGAGCGCAAGCGTGGCTATAACCAGAGCCAGCTCCTGGTCGATGGCATCCGCATGGAATGGCCCTTGGCATCGGTGAATGGCAGCCTACGTCGCGTTCAGCATACCTCATCGCAAACGCGAAAAGGACGCATGGACCGCTGGTCGAACGTGAAGGAGGCGTTCCATCTTCCCGACCCCATGGCCCTCAAGGACCGACATGTCCTGTTGGTGGACGATGTGGTGACCACCGGGGCCACCATTGAAGGATGCGTGAAGGCCCTTTCCCAGGTGCCGGGGATCCGCATCAGCCTCTTCACAGCAGCTTGCGCATAGCGGGTACCTTTGCCCACCTTTTGCAAAACCTGCTCATGGAGACGATCTCGCTACCCAAGACCAACGACCGGGTGGCCCTGTACGCGGCATTGACCCCACAGCTTCGTGAATTACTGGGTGAAGAACGGGACCCGATCGCCGCCATGGCCAACATGGCCGCAGCGTTGCACCAGACCTTTGGCTGGCATTGGATCGGTTTTTACCGCGTGATGGGTGCCGAACTGGTGCTCGGACCATTCCAAGGACCCGTTGCCTGCGCGCGCATCGCTCACGGCCGCGGGGTTTGTGGGACCGCTTGGGCGGAAGAGCGCACCCTGATCGTTCCCGACGTGGACAAGTTCCCGGGTCATATCGCCTGTAGTGCATTATCCCGTTCGGAGATCGTGGTGCCATGCCTGGACAGTGATGGGCGCGTTGCCGCAGTGCTTGATATTGACAGCGAGCGACCTGACGATTTCAGTGTGATCGATGCCCACGCGCTGGAGCACCTCTGCGAGATCCTTCAGCCCTTGCTCGGATGAGACGGTGGTCGGCGCCACTGATCGCATGGGTGCTCCTGGCCGGTTGTGCACAGGTACGCGAGGTAAGTGGTGGCGAAGCGGACCGGAACCCACCACAATTGGTCTCAGCGGACCCCGGCAACCTGACCACGGAATTCAACGGTGAGCGCATCGTATTGCGATTCGACGAGCGCCTCCAATTGGAGCGTGCAAGTGAGCGCATCCTCTTCTCTCCACCATTGAGCGGCACGCCCAAGATCAGGCTTTCGGGGCCCAAGGAAGTGACCATTGAACTGCGGTCCGCTCTCCTGGACAGCACCACCTACGTGGTGACCTTGGGCGAAGCGATAAAGGACCTCACGGAGGGGAACCCGACTGCCGGCCTGGAACACGTGTTCTCCACTGGACCGCTTTTGGACGCCCGAACGATCGCGGGCAAGGTCATCAACGCGTACACCGGTGCAGCGGAGAAAGAAGTGATGGTGCTGCTCTATCGCCCGGCGGACACTGCGGATTTCAGGAACGACCGGCCGGCCTATGCCGTGCGCGTGGATGCCCAGGGTCAGTTCCGATTCCCCCATCTTCCGGAAGGCGAATTCGTCCTTCGGGCCTTGCGGGACAAGAACAACAACTACAGGTATGACCTGCCGAATGAAGAGATCGCGTTCCTGGGGACGGCCATACGTTCCGCCGAACCGGACAGCGCGCAGCCATCATCAGTGACCCTGCGACTATTCCAGGAAACATCGGCGAGGCAGCTCATCCGCGACAGCCGTACTCTCCCCGACCGGTCGTTGCGCGTGGTATTCGCTCGTCCTGCCGAAGAGGTCCGCATTCGGGATATCGCAAGGACGGGCGGCGCGCTCCGGTGGACACCGGAGTGGAACGAGACCCGTGATACGGTGTCACTATGGCCGTCGGACACCACGCTATTGGGCGATGGACGCTATGAGGTCTCCACGGAAACCGGGGTAGTGGACACATTACGATACAGGACACCCGAAAAGCCGGAGTTCCTTTTAGGCTTGTCAGCCGTGCTCAGCGAACGGACCGAGGGCACGGAGGTCGTTCTGACCGCCTCGCGACCGGTCGCAACCTTCGATGATACTCGCGTGCTGCTCATGGTGGACAGTATACCGGTGGGCTACACCATCGAACGATCGGGATCCCGCCTTTTCAGGCTGAAGACCACGGTGGCGTCCGACAGGACCATCCGCATCACTGCCCTTCCGAAGGCTTTGCGCGACATCCATGGTGGATACAACGATACGCTGAGCATGGACCTGGGGCTTGCAGATGAGCGGAGCACGGGCGTGATCCGCGTGCAACTGAAGTTCAATGAGGACCCTGGCACACCCCTTATCGTGCTGCTGTTGGACGGCCAGGGACGGATCGTTCGCAGCGCGCCATTACCATCAGGACAGCGCAGTATCACGTGGGCCAGGTCGCAGCCTGGAGCGCACGAACTTCGGCTGATCGCGGACCGGAACGGCAACGGCCGGTGGGATACAGGCGACATGGACCAGGACCTGCAACCGGAACGTGTGTGGGCCTATCCCGAAAAGGTCAACATAAGAGCAGCTTGGGACATTGGCCTGGAGTGGACCGTGGAGTGATCCGTGACCTGCACTTGCTGACCGTCCACAGCTTCGGAACCCCGGCACATCATTCGGCGTAGAACGGCCGGGCCCCAGGACGGGGCAGGTCCGTGCAAATGCCTTTCCGCTCCAATACAACACGCGTCCTTCTGCCGTACTTGCTGTTCCTGGCCCTGGTCATGGGCTTGGCGGTGACGGGCCATGCACAAGGTCCTGAACAACTGCCCACACGTGGCACACGCTTCTGGACCGGGTTCATGCAGAACGGCTTCGGGGCACAGAGCCTGAAGGTCCATATCATGCCGCGTGTGGCGACCAGTGGCACGGTCAGTATCCCGCTTACCGGTTGGAGCTATCCCTTCAGCATTGGTGCCAACGCAGCGGCCGTGATCGATGTGCCACTGAGCGCAGAGAACATGGGCAGCGAATCCGTGCTGAACAAGGCGGTGCTGGTGGAGACGAGCGATAGCGTGAACGTGTTCGTGACCAGCTTCCAGAATTACACGCACGACCTCGCACAGGTCCTACCCGAGCAGTCCATTGGCACCAGTTACCGGGTGGATGCGTACAAGGGGCTTCCCAACTTCACTAACCTGCATCGCAGCGAACTATTGATCATTGCGACGCAGGATGGCACACAGGTGCGTATTACACCCACAGCCAATACAACAGGTGGAAGACCGGCCGGAGTGCCGTTCACGGTCGACCTGAACGCGGGCCAGACCTACCAAGTGCAGGCCCTGTCCGATGTGGCCGACCTTACCGGAACATTGATCGAAGGCACGGACCTGAGCGGTCCCTGCCGGCCCTTTGCGGTCATCGGAGGCTCCATGTGTGCCAGCGTTCCTGGAGGCTGCTCCGCGTGCGATGCCCTCTTCGAGCAATTGATGCCCCGCAATACCTGGGGCACGCGCTTCTTTACAGTACCGGTGAACGGGACCACTTCCGTTACCTACCGCATCATGGCGGACCAGAACGGCACGGTGGTGACCATTGGTGCAGGTGCACCGATCACGTTGAACGCGGGTCAGCAACATGAGGTGAACGGCACGAATACGCCGGTGTGCATTCAGGCCAACAGGCCCATCAGCGTTGCACAGTTCCTGGAAGGTTATGCCTGCGCCGGGAACGGCGATCCATCGATGTTCATCCTTTCGCCGGACACGCGGACCACCCGAACAGCATCGTTCCATACACCCTCGTCCTCCCAGATCAATCAACACAGCATTTCGGTGGTGATGCCCGCCGGGAACACGGCATCCCTGCTACTGAACGGGAACGTTGTCAGCCCCAGCCTCTTCCAGGGCTATCCCGGATGCGGCGATCGGGTATGGGCACGGGTGAACATTGGGCAGGGCATCAACCGGCTGCAAAGCACCGTCGGCTTTCAGGCCTACATGTTCGGTATCGGCTTCGGTGAAAGCTATGCGGCATCGGTCAATGACATCGGCAGTACAACGGCCTCACAGGATTCAGTGGTCTGTGGCGATGGGACCATAACGTTGACCGCCCCCGGAGGCATGGACGTATTTCAGTGGACCGCCGCCAGTGAACCCAACGTGGTGCTCGGGACCTCGGAGACACTGCAGGTGCAACCCACGGGCAACGAAAGCTACACCGTGACCGGGACACAGGCCATTAGTGGCTGCCCTCGTTCGTTCACTTACCACGTGGGCGCGCCACTCACCATACCCACATCACTGACCGCCAACGGGGCCACCACGATCAGCGTTTGCCAATACCAACCCGTGCAACTGGCACTCACCCCACCTCCAAGCCCTTCCTGGTTCGACATTGAGTGGGGCCCAACGGCCACGTTGGATGTAAGCGACCCCACCGCGCCCATGGCCACCCCAACAGCATCGACCTGGTACCGGGTATCGGTATCGAGCCCTGTGGGTTGTGGTGGCCTTGTCGATAGCATCCTGGTAACGGTGCAGCCCGGGGCCATTCTGGATCTTGAGACCACTGCAATGCCCGCCACGGTTTGCGCAGGCAACACCACGCAACTGGGCAGTCGCATACTTCGCACATTGGCGCACGATGCTTTGAACACTGTGCCCAGCAGTATGTGGAGCGCTATTCAAGGTGGCACTATCAGTACCGCTTGCAGCAATGGCACCGATCCGGCCCTCTACTTCAATGGCAATGGCCAGCGTTCGGCACAGACCATTGCCTACAACACCACCGGCGGAGGGCGCGTACGGTTCAAGTTGAAGATCTCGAACGCCATTGCGCCTTGTGACGACACCGAGCCAGGTGAGGATGTGGTCCTTGAGTCCACCACCAACAACGGTCTGTCCTGGAGCATCATGGCCACCTACAACGAATCCGCTTACCCCTCGTTGACCACCATGGATGCGCCAATACCTCCGTCAGCACAGGGACCCAACGTGATGTTCCGTTGGAGGCAACTGGCCAACTCAGGCGCCGGCCAGGACAATTGGGTCATAGATGATATCTACATCGCACGGTTCGATGCCACCTATGCCAGCTATTCGTGGAACCAGGTGGGAACCTTGAACAACGCGACCAGTGCCGGCCCTGAGGCCACCCCCACTACTACTGGCTGGTATGTGCTCACCGCCACCGATCCTGTGGCCGGGTGCCAATACCGCGATTCCGTACTGGTGCAGGTGGCGCCGGCCTTCACCCTTTCCACCACTCCCAGCACCACCTTGTGTTCCGCGAACGGTATACAGCTGAGCGCTACACCGAGCTCGGGCACCGGTATCACTTACGCTTGGACGCCGAACAATGGCACACTGAACAACTCGGCCGTAGCCAACCCCTACGCCACGCCAACGCAAACCACCACCTATTCCGTCACCGCCACCAACGCGAGCGGCTGCATCGCTACCGGCAGCACCACCATTACCGTGGGCCAGCTCAGCGCACTAAGCGTTATGGCCGCGAACACAACGATCTGCCAAGGTCAAAGTGTGGCGCTCTCCGCTACAGTGACCGGTGCGCCCGGCATGGCGATCTCGTGGACCGGCGCAGGGCTAAGCAACAACACCGTGGCCAACCCCACGGCAACACCCTTCCAGACCACCACCTACACTTGCACGGCCACGGACGATGCAAGTGGCTGCTCGCTTACCCAGAGCATCACCATCACGGTGAACGGGGGCTACACCGCAGACGCCGGACCCGACCTCACCCTGTGCACGACCATGGGGCATCAGCTCTCCGTACAGCACAATGTGCCGAACGCCTCGTACAGCTGGACCCCGTCGGGGAACCTGAGCGCGGCTGCCGTTCAATCACCGTTCATCACCACGAACACAACGGCCACCTACAATGTCACGGTCAGTGATCCGAGCGGATGCACGGTGAGCGATCAAGTCGTGATCACGCGCGCCTTTGCCGGAACACCTACCACAGCGACCGCCAGCGCCTGTGCATCAACTCCTCCGACCCTGAGCTCTCCCGTGGCCTCATCGTCCTATTTGTGGAGCACCGGCGCGACCAGCCCGTCCATTACGCCCTCTACAAGCGGCAACTATTCGGTGACCATGACCGATACGCAAGGCTGCCAGGCGACCACCACGTTCGCGGTCACGCTTTTCCCCATGCCTGTGGTGAACCTTGGTCCCGACCAATCGCTCTGCGGAAGTAGCGGCGTGGCTTTGAACGCCGGGAACACGGGCAGCACCTATCAGTGGAACAACGGCCCGACCACCCAGAGCATTACCGCGAGCGCATCAGGAACGTACACCGTCACCGTGACCAACGCGAATGGATGCAGCAGTTCCGATGCCATCACGCTCCAGTTCAATGCGTTGCCCCTTGACCTCCTCCAGAACGTGACCACTTGTATCAGCGACCCGATCGTGCTGGACGCGGGAAACCCTGGAAGTACGTACAACTGGTCGACCGGTGCGACCTCACAGACGATCACTCCCACGATCAGCGGCACGTACACGGTAACGATAACCACTCCCGCGAACTGCAGCTCCACGTATGATGCGAACGTGGCCGTGCTTCCCTCCTTGTCCGTGGACCTCGGCCTGGATACGGCGATATGCACGGGCAACATGATCACCCTCGATGCGACCAATGCCGACGCGACCTATCTCTGGTCCAATGGAGCCACTTCTCCAACGATCAACGTTGGACCGGGCGTCTATTCAGTGACCGTATCGAATGGAGCATGCAGCAGTAGTGATGCCATTACCATCGGGCAGGCCTTATCGCCAATGGATCAATTAACGGACGTCACGGTTTGCGCCGACCAGTCAGTGACCCTGGACGCCGGTAATGCAGGCAGCACATTCCTCTGGAATACCGGTGCCACCACGGCCGCTATCACTCCCGGCACCAGCGGCACCTACTCCGTAAGCATCACGAACAGCAGCAGCTGCTCCGGGACCTTTGATGCCGTGGTCACCTTGATACAGCCTCCGAACGTGAACCTCGGAGCCGATACCGCACTTTGTGAAGGCCAAGTGCTGGTACTCGATGCGGGCACACCCGGCGCGACCTATGCCTGGAGCAATGGGTCCAGCGGGCGCTACTTGAACGTGCACACGGCCGGAACGTACTCGGTGAGCGTGAACAACGGATGCGTACGCAGCGATGCCATCACCGTGTTGTTCAATCCTTCACCGGTGCGTATGGCCGTGAAAGAGTTCCACACGTGCCTGGATGATGCACCGCGCTACGTGGTGATCGACGCAGGCAACAGCGGATCGCGCCACAGCTGGTCCTCGGGGGCCACCACGCAGGTGATCCTGGCCAGCGCTTACGGCTGGTACTATGTGAACGTGACGAACGCCTACGACTGCAGCGCTCGCGACAGTGCCCAGGTGATCGAATACTGCCCGGCCACCATCTTCATTCCGAACACCTTCACCCCAAATGGCGATGGATTGAACGACGTGTTCATCCCCGTTGGCAAGAGCATCGCCTCCATTCGACTGATGATCTTCGACCGCTGGGGCGAAGCGCTGTACGAGACCACCGACATGGACATGGGGTGGGACGGCACCTATCGTGGAGAAGTGGTGAAGAACGACATGTACGTATGGCGCCTCACCTACAAGTTCTACACGGACGAGCATGGCACCATCGGCATGGAACAGCAGCAGATGGGGCAGGTGCAGGTGCTGCGGTGATCAAAGGTGCAGGTCGAACCGATCGGCCTCCATGCCCACCGGGAACACGGACCGGAAATCCTCCAAGGCCTTGCGATCAAGAGTGCTTGTGAGCATTCCATCAGCACCTGGATCCATCGCCGTTACCGCACCCCGTGGATCGATCACAGCGGAATCGCCCGAGTAGAGATGGCCATTGCCATCCTGACCCACGCGGTTCACCCCCACTACATAGCATTGGTTCTCGATAGCACGTGCAATGAGCAACTGGCTCCACGGGTAGCGGCGCACCTCGGGCCAGTTCGCCACATAGAGCACTGCATCGTAATCACCCCGATTGCGGGCAAAAACCGGGAACCGCAGATCGAAGCAGATCTGGAGCAGGATCCGCCATCCACGCCATTCAACGATCACGCGGCTTCCGCCCGGAGTGAAGTGGTCCGTCTCCTTGGCAAAGCGGAAGAGATGTCGCTTGTCGTATGTGGTCACGGATCCATCGGGCGTGACGAACAGGCCGCGATTGTAGCACCGGCCGCCATCCTCCATGATGACACTTCCATAGAGCGCGGCATCCATCGCCAGTGCTTGTTCCCGCATCCACTGCACAGTGCGCCCATCCATGCCCTCGGCCAATTCGGCGCTGCGCATGGAAAAGCCCGTGGTGAACATCTCGGGCAGCACCACGAGGTCCGTGGCTCCCTTCAGGCCCTTGAACCTGGTGGCGAAGAGCGCACGGTTCTCCGCCGCATCCTCCCAGTGCAGGTGGCTCTGCACCAGCGTTACCCTCAGATCCTGCATAGCTTCTCGATCGCGGCATCCAAGGTAGCGTCCTGCTTGGCAAAGCAGAAGCGTAGCAACCGTTGTTCCGGCGGCGGCTCCTTATAGAAGGGCGATAGCGGAATGGTGGCCACACCGAACTCCCTCGCCACGCGCTCAGCAAAGGCCCGGTCATCCTCGTTGCTTATCGCACTGTAGTCCGCCGTCTGGAAATACGAGCCTTCACACGGTAAGAGCTTGAAACGCGAGTTGCGCATTCCTGCAGCGAACCGGTCGCGCTTGGCCTGGTAAAAGGCAGGCACGTTCATGTAGTGCGATGGCTCTTGCATGTAGGCCGCCAAGGCATGCTGCATCGGCGTGTTCGCGCTGAACACATTGAACTGGTGCACCTTGCGGAACTCGGCCATCAGCGCTTTGGGAGCCATGGCGTAGCCCATCTTCCAACCAGTGGCGTGGAACACCTTGCCAAAGCTGAAGATCACGAAGGCCCGATCGCATAGCTCGGGGTAATTGATCGCAGAGGCGTGTGGCTCGCCATCGAAGACAAGGTGCTCGTATACCTCGTCGCTCAGCAGAATGATGTCCGTGCCACGCAGCATATCGGCGATGCGACGCATATCGGCATCACGCAGGATGGTGCCCGCCGGGTTGTGCGGCGTATTGATCATCAGCAGGCGGGTGCGCAGCGTGATGGCCGCTTTCACCGCTCCTGCATCGAACTTCATATCAGCACCCAAGCGCACGTGTACCGGTCGGCCACCGAACAGCTCCACGGTGGGGGCATAGCAGTCGTAGGCCGGATCGATGATGATCACCTCATCGCCGGGATGTACGACCGCGCCGATGGCCGTGAAGATGGCCTGAGTACCTCCGGCGGTCACGGTGACCTCCGTTTCCGGATCATAGCTGAACCCGTAGAGCCGCTCCACTTTGGACACGATAACCTCGCGCAATGCGGGAAGACCCGGCATCGGTGCGTACTGGTTGTGGCCCGCGCGCATGGCCTTATCCACCAGGTCGATGAGCTTGCCATCGATGGGAAAATCGGGAAAGCCCTGGCTGAGGTTGATGGCGCCGCACTCCTGCGCAAGCTTGCTCATCACCGTGAAGATGGTGGTGCCGACGTGGGGGAGTTTGCT
>B570J29032_109957913_pt1 | contig 11026 bp, 5 predicted proteins | sample LakMenEpi16Nov12_FD_29032 | JGI IMG/M metagenome (IMG submission 29032)
CAACACCATGAAGCCAAGCCACAAGACTCGCCTGTCGGCGAATTTTGTGCGCCGACTGCAAAAGTACTAGGAACGTAGCCTGAAAAGCATCCTGAGCATCCTCTGGGCAACTGGTGGTGGCTCTGCATACCGCAATTACCATCGGCGACTGTCGCGAAATCAAATGTTCGATGGCTGTGCGGTCTTTGCAATTGACAAAGCGTAACAACAGTTCTTGATCCGACTCGAGTTCAGCAAGCTCCTCCAGCTTTGCTGGCAAGCTTGAATGGTCGGCAGGATCAGAATTTGGCAACAGTCTTAATGGTTGAGTCTTGGGATCAAACATAAAAGAGTAGTGCAACCCAAAGCTCTGAACGGGCGCAGATTTTTAGAAGATTTTCAAAAAAATTCGGCGGCCTCTGGCCACTTGACCTCATTGTCGCTGTTAAAGCGGCATTTAGCAATCAATAGAGGAAGAAAAAAGACACTTCTCGGTGAACGCCACCTATGAACTAGCCTGACTATGACTTGGTAGTCTCTAGCTGAACGCGATTAAGAATTTGCGGAATATCGTGTTCGGAAACCCGCTTTAATTTACGGATTCGGCTGTACCACAAGGGTGAATAGGGAACGCCACTTGGTCCGACGGTCTGCATGAATTTGATAGTTTTGGGCTTCACACTTTCCCACAAACCTTCCAGAAATCGGCTGTGGCTCTGCTCCAGCAACTCGCGATGAAACAGGTCGTGAAACAGTGCATCCAGTCGGCTGATGTAGCGACTGAGAAGTCTTCGCAGCAGGCCACGACTGCCAACCAACAACCCGACTCCAAAGAGCAGAAGAGTCACCGCTGTGACGATCCAAATCGTCTGGGATCGATGGTAAAGCATCAACCAGACGCTGACGGCGAGCATCAGGCCGCTGAGCAACCACAGCCCCAGCCGAGCAGCCATCAACCGCATTCCTACGTGCTGACAAATCGTGGCGTGCAAACGCAGGCAACGTGCCGCATCCAGCACAGCACCTATCACATTGCTGCGCCTTCGCGTTCCAACACGAGAAACCTCATGTTCCAACTCTTCAGTGGATTTTAAGAAGTCCACTAGATCGATTTGCCTTTGGCGACTACTGGCTAGCTCCTGGATAAATGTGCAGTAGATGTGCGGCATGTCTTTGGTTCTGGCGATGCGAGAAAGATTCCAGCAAAGTGCGCCATAGGTTCTTGCGAAGTCCCGCACATCGGCAAAAGTATCCACTTTATTAAACACGATCAACACTTTGTACATCACATCGGCCAGCGCATCGGAGAAAATTCTTAAGCTTTCACCTGTGGTTCCTGGATTGTTGGGGTCAAAAAAGAAGATGATCAAATCGGCGTGACTAGCAAACTCGCGAACCACTGACGGAAAATCATAACCTCGCGAAAGATCGCCGGGTGCCCCAGCATGGTCAATCAGTCCGGGACTATCGATCAAGCATAAATCACGCAGTGGCTGCAGCGGTATTTTCTTCAGCTTCAGGTGATCCAAAAATTGTTTTCCGAATTGCTCAAAATCTCGCAATGGAAGATGTGGATCGACCACGGCGGTACGGCCATCCATATCGTTGCGAGTATCGCCGTACATCAGCACCGTGAATCCGTCATCCGTAGGAGCAACTCCTGTGTGCTGAACCTGTTGGCCAATCCAGTGATTGATGAAACTCGATTTGCCCGAAGAATGGTTACCCAGACACAAAACCGTCGGCACACTGGTGGTCTGCCCCGTGCGTTTGCTGAGCGGAAAACCAAACTTCAGCGCCATAGGTCGCAGCAGTTGATCCCTGAGTTGTTCGATGGCTTGATCCGTTTTATCAATCGCTATTTCTGACATAGATTCCTCGTTCTTTCCTCAAGCTTTGCCCGACCTTAGCTGGCAAGGCATGCCAAAAATCTCTTCAAACAGACTGCTCATTTCGCGAAATGCCAATTGCTCCAAAGCGACATCTTCCACGCCTACCGCTTGGATAATCATGCGCTTGTTGAGAATTCGGCAGCGAATTTCGTTGATACGCTGACTGCGAGAATCATCCAAGGCAATGGCCAAACGCAAGATGGCGGCCAGCTTGGCAACCGCCACGCGACCACGACGATCCAGCGTCGCGTAGCCTTCGTGCTGAGGCTGGGGACTGCTGCGCCGATGATATCGAGCTACCAGAGAGATCAACAGAACATCTTTGCGACTTAATCCGAATAACTCACTGTGCCGAATGATGTACATCGAGTGCTTATGAGCGCTACGCGGGCTGATGTAGCTGCCCACGTCGTATAACATTGCCGCCAGATACAAAACCAGCTTCATCCGTGGCTCCAACTGATGTTCATCTTGTAAATCTGTGAATATCTTGGCAGACAGCTCAGCCACATGCCGGGCATGCTTCTCGTCGACATCATACAACTGGCCCAAAGAACTGGCAGATCGAATGGCTTGCCGACGATAATCCTCTGACCAAGAATCGACCATAGCCAAATTCTGCAGTAAGCCATCTCGCAGATTGGTATCTGACACCGCCACTTCCGTCTGATCAAAACCTTTGGCTAGCAGCAAGTAACACATCAGTGCTGGCACAACCGCTTCGGCATCGTGATAGCTCATGCCAAAATGCTGTGCAATTTCATCTTCGCTTAGATTGGAAATGCGGCGAGTCAAATCTGAAAGTTGAGCTACTGGCAAGTACACCAAATCATTCTGGTCTCGATCAGGGATCAGGTGGTCGGCGGCAAATCGGATGTCACCGCCAATGGCTACCAATTGCAACGGGAAGTCCATATCGATGTCTTCTCGAATTTGAACAATTTGTCGCTGGATCTGATTTTCCAAAATCAATCGGTGTTTACCGGGTGCCGCATCCACCAGTTCCATCATCTCGAGCAGTCGAACGGAACCCAAGCGATACGTGTATGAAAACAAAACGTCGCCAGCATGGACAACCAGAATCTCCGTGCTGCCGCCACCAAATTCGGCAATGATCACTGGGCTGGACGCAAGTCTTGGGTCGGCTTGCAATTGGGGTTGGATGCCCATGTACGTGATCCGATTCACCTCCGCCTCGTCCAGAGGCTCCACTTCTAAACCGGTAGCCACATAGACTCGATCTAGAAACGCCAATCGATTGCTGGCTTCACGCACCGCGCTGGTTGCCACCACGCGCACCTGGTCGGGATGGGTGATCCCATATTCACGCATCAGCCGGTTGTAGCTGCGCAGGATGCGCACGCTTTCTTCGATAGAACTCTTGGTGATGAACCCTTTGGTAAAGGTGTCTTTACCCAAAGTAACCGCTTGCGACAGATTCTCTAGTGGCTGGACTTCGGATCGATCATTGATCTGAGCGATGGCCATCCGAATACTGGTGGCTCCAATGTCCACAACCGCCACTGGCCGATGGGATGATTCTTTTGCCATGCGGAGCGGAGCGGTGGACATGTCAGGTGACTTCAGGACGTAGCAAGAGTGCAATTCTGTTCAGGCTCGATCGGCGACAACCGACGGAGACACTCTATTCTAATCCGTCATCCAGCGTTGTGGACACCCTACCCAATCCAGATCAATAGCCGTAGCCCGATGGCACATTCCGATATTGCAACGGTACTGTGGCTTCCCGCACAGCCTCGGATTGAGGCGAGAAAAACTCGCGAGGACGGCCTCCAACCACTTCCGGTGCTATATCGTTCAGCGGGAAAGGATCATGAACAACAGCACGCGACTTTTGCCGGTCGATCGTACCCTGCCCCCCTGGGAAGCCCCAGCCGCCGGGGCGATGAACGCAACCAGTCAAACCCTGGCCGACCAAGCATAGGCAAGTTATCAGCAGCCAAAATCGCCTCTGAAGGATCGACACCAACCCAAAAACCTTCCTTGCCATCGTTGGCATCCTTTCCGAGTCGTCCTGACTCTGATGTAATCAATTTGCGGCTGGGAGCCATCTTATGACAGGACCCCGCCCGGAACCTAGACTGATTCCAGTTGATAAGCACCTACCTCTGGAAAAAGCTGATTCTGCTCCGCCATGAACTGCTATCGGCTGTTTGCCTTACGAGACCTGTAAAATGCTATCAATGGCGTTCTGTTCCGCACAGACGTTACATTTGGCAGTCCAGTTTACGGCTTGTCCTGGCCACTTCCAAGTGGCAAGAAACTACAAGTAACTAACGTTTTTTCCACTATTTGTCTCTCAATTCCAGCGTTTTTTTGTCTTCGTTGACGAAAATCGATATTGCATTGAAAGGGCCAGTCCTTATCCTTAAAGATCAAAGTGGTTAGATACTGGTTGGTTCAGCCTCTTTAGAGGAATTGGCCAGCAGACTGTCAACTTGCATATCGGGGTTGCGGCTGCCTGTGTCTGCATCCGTCTGGAAATGACGGATTCTTTGATCGCACGTTAGGACTCACCCGGCAAACGAATCACTTTGTTTGCGCCCTTTGTACTTGTGCTTTCCGCGGAAGCGGAAGGCAATCGGCGGCTGGCACTATGAATTATCTATTATTTTTCTACCAGCGCCCTGAACCGGCAACATGGGTCTTTTTGTCTTCCTTTCTGTTGCTGAGCATCTACTTCGTATTTCATCGATTCTTCAGCATACGCAATCTTGACGTACTGCTACTACTGCTGTTGGCTCCTGGTCTCTTGATGGTCTATGAAGGTCGTCGCTTAAAGCTGGATGAAGTGCCGACAGTGGCCGCCGACCAACTTGTAAGCCAAACTCACAGATGGAGTGCTTCAACAGGTCGTCGAAAGCTAACTGCACTACGGTCCCAAAATATCGGCGCAGCTCCTAGCGCATTTTCTGTGGCAACTAATTTTGGCACTCAAGATTTGCCCGATCAATCCCAGGCCGCGACCACTGAACCTGGAAGCTCTGGCTATCCACCCAAGGATTTGCCATCGAATTGGACCGCGGAATCTCTCCAGTTCTACGGTTTTGGCGCTTTACTTTCGGCTTGTGCTTTACTGCTGATCCGCATGATGATCGATCCGGTTCTGGTTCGACGACCACTGCTTATTCCCAACTTATCGATCGGCGGTCTGGCATTTATAGGTGTCTGCCTTTTCTCGTTCTTGATGTCCATCGTTGTCACCAGCACTCCTCATGAACAGGAGGTAAGTGGGCCCCAACTGGGCCCTGGCTACGCTTTGCTAAATATGCTTCCGCAATTGCCAACGACGCCGCAAATGGAGGGTGCAGCGAGCAAGGCCGCCGCTGATGGTAACCAGGATTGGCAGTCGTCACGCTACTTGCCAAACATAGCTCGCGTGCTGGCCGTTATCTCCAATTTGACGATTGTGCTCAGTATTGTAGGAATTGGCTACTGGCATTTTGACAATGTAAAAACCGGCATCGGCTGTGCTGTGATGTACCTGCTGCTACCCTACACGGCGCAAATGACCGGTAATTTGGAGCACGTGATACCCGCCGCGCTGATGGTCTTGGCCCTATTAACCTATCGGCAACCTGTAGTTTCGGGACTGATGTTCGGACTGGCAGCCGGTTTGGTCTACTACCCGATGTTCCTGCTGCCACTGTGGCTCAGCTTTTATTGGAAACGTGGTCTTGGACGTTACTTGGTCGGATTTAGCGTGGCTTTGGTGCTTCTAGTTAGCCTATTGTTGTTGCAAGGCTGGGAAGAGTTCTTGACTCACATCAGTCGAATGTTCGGCTTGTGGCTGCCGCGATTGGAAGGATTAGAAGGTATTTGGGGGCCCAATCGCGTCCAAGCCGATTACCGCTTGCCTGTCTTGGTTGGCTGCATGCTACTGAGCGGCTCCTACGCGATTTGGCCATCGCGCAAGAGCTTAGCCACCTTGATCAGCGGCACAGCCGTTGTGATGCTGGCAACTCAGTTTTGGCACGGCTACGGAGGCGGATTGTATATGGCTTGGTTTCTGCCTTTTGTTCTGTTGACCGTCTTTCGACCCAACCTGGACGACCGCATCGCTACCACTGTGGTTCGTCCATTGCGCCCAACCGCTGTTACCTAACCAAGTTTTATAGGGTCGCTTCAGATTCACCGCAAAGAGATGCTTATTGGGAATAGCGATTTGAGCCGCAATTTATTTTCATTTAGTCATCGATTGCGAGTCCGCTGGGCCGAAGTCGATCGACAAGACATCGTCTTTAATGGCAATTACTTCTTGTACTTTGATGTAGCCGTTACCGAATACTGGCGAGCGATTGGGCTGCCTTATCCACACGGCTACGTAGACCGTTACCAACAAGACATGTTCGCTGTCAAAGCAACGGCCGAGTATCATAGCCCGGTGTCCTTTGACGACGAAATCGATGTCCACTGCCGAGTACAAAAAATGGGGCGAACCTCGTTGACTATCCAATTGCAAATCTGGAAGGGTGAAGTTCACACCACCAGCGGTCAGCTAGTTTATGTGAACACCGATGTTCTCTCGCGAAAACCCACTCCGTGGCCAAACGACTTCCGAGACAAAGTCAGCCACTTTGAGCTAACAACTCCCGATTCGTAGTGGGATTCACCTGGGCAAATACCAATTCACCTGCCCGATTTGATACAACATGGCTGATGGCTGATCGACGCTTGGATTGCCACTAGCCAGCGTCGAATGCAGCAACGAACTGAAGTCTTGACGAGCGTTTTTTCCAGAAGCGATGGTGAACATGTAGAGCGCTTGCCGAGCGCGAGTCATCGCGACATACAGCAGACACAACGCTTCAGTGATACCACTGGCTTTGTCCATCGCAAACGCCTGTTGCCACGAGTCCGGCAAGATCGCTTGAACGCTGGAATTCATATAACGCAGCACGCCGTCTGGCGGCAAACAGGGGTCGGGCTGCCGAGCGATCAGATAGGGCGCGCGCTTGCTGAGTGATTGATCCAGTGCTGGCAGGAATACAGCATCAAATTCCAATCCCTTGCTCCGGTGAATGGTCATGACCTTGACCTGGGCTTCGGTGGGCAAGGCAATCCGCGTCTGCTCCACAAGCGATTCAAATTCCCGCAATCGTCGACCACGATCAGAAAACGCTTGTGCGCTGCGAACCAGTTGCACCAGACGCTGCTGATCCCACCAGGACAGATGGCTTGCCAACTGACTGCTGACCCACTGTATTGTTCTGCCCAAGCCGTCTTGTGAAACGCGACGCCGAAACCAGCGCGACAACTCCACACTGTTACCTTGTACTTCGGCAGGAAGGATTTGTTGCAATGGCGAACTACGCACATGGAATTCACAAATCTTGTCACCAGGATGATCCGCCAAGTGAACCAAGGACAGGATCAATTCAACAGCCGCCGAATCGTTCAGTGGATTACCACCATCCTGACTGGCCGAAACATTGCGATTTCTCAGCAGTGCCATCATGCGTGCTACGTCGTCGTTAGTACGAAACAAGACTCCAACGCTGGCTGTCGAAATCGATGTCAACTGGGCGATCTGATCGGCAGCAAATTCAAGCAATTCAAGTCGCTTCTCCTGGCTGCTTAGATCATTATCTTCAATTTCGGGCAGGTTTTGCAGTTGTACATAGCCCAAGGTATCGGTATGTACTGTCGTGTGCTCAGGGAACTCCACACTCCAGCGCTGCGCAGTTGACTCACAACCAGCAAAGTTGCCGTGCATCGCCAGATTCTGAAATACTTGATTGACCGCCTGCGTTACTGGTAAGCTATTGCGCCTACTTTCAAAAAGTTTGGTCTCTTGCAGCCCACTGACCGATTGTTTCACGGCTTCAAATATTTGTGCCACTCCGCCGCGCCATCCGTAAATCGCCTGTTTGGTGTCCCCCACGCAAAAGAATGACTGCTCACTGCGCGGCGCACCACCCAGGGATGCAGCCAAAGGTTGCAGAATTTGCCACTGTGCGGGCGACGTATCTTGAAACTCATCCAACAACAGATGTTGAATCTTGCTGTCCAAACGGTATTCCATTTGAGCGATGCCGGTACGATCGGTCGTCGAACTGGACTGGTTTGAGCCAGTCCTGCTGGTCCACTGAGCCAGCAAATGGGTCACGTCAGCAAATGCCAGTCGTCGTTGGCGACGCACCAACTTATTGTAGGCTCGATCATACGCCTCCAGTGTCTGAAAGGTTGCTTCCGTTTGCCCACGACAACTGGCCAGTAGCGACGTCTTAGCTGCATCTGCCAAGCATTCGATCGCGGCAACTAATTTCGCTTCTAACTTCTTGCGATAATAGGTCGGAGGGTCCTTTCGAACGGCTGTCATGACTCCATGCTGAATCACCTGCTCCCAGTCGCTTTGGACCGCCCACTGACACAGCTTGTCCATTTGAGGATCGATTTGGCGATCATTAAAACGACAACCTGCAATCGTCTCTAGGGCCTCCTGAATTTCTTTCAGATCAGGTGCGTTTGGAACCGCCAATTGCCGCCAATCTACTTCCTTGGTCTCGCGAAACAACGCATAGCCGCTGCCTACCGCTGCACGTACATCATCTGAGATTCTGCGTGACGATTCACCTTTGGTCAGCATGTACATTATGCTTAGAAGAGTGTTGCGATCGTGTAATTCCAACATCTCCGTGATGGCCTGTGACTGGACGCGCGGTTCTTCTGCTGGATCAATGGATTCCCAACTGGCAGGCAATCCCATGTCCAAAGAAGAAGTTCTGGCCAATTGAGCAAAAAAACTATCTAACGTACCGATCTGCAATCTGTGAATACTGGATGCCACGCGGCGAAGCGCTACCAGACAGGCATCTGGTGAGGCGTCAACGTCTGGCAGCCCGCTAGCTAGTTCCAACTGCTTCTTGGGATCGATACAAGCTAGCGCCAATCGCTGGAGCATTCGATGCATGATTTCGCCCGCAGCCTTGCGTGTGAACGTAGTAGCTAGGATTCCATCGACCTCTTGACCCGACAAGACAATCTGCAGTAAGCGATTGGACAGTTGATATGTCTTACCCGTGCCTGCCGATGCGCGAATCAAGAGCGGTGGAAGCTGGATGTTGGTTCGTACTAAAGGATTGTCGAGTCGCTGCCTGGCTTGATGGACGACACTTGCATCTACCTGTCGTGTAACGTATCCCTGATAGCGACGCAGTCGTCGTTCTGGCTGCACCGCTTGGACATGCTGTACATGGACTTGACATATCCTTGGAAAATCATCGTAATCCACCGCTTCCAATCGCTCGGGCCAAAACTGGCCACCGGCTACTTGAGTGGCTATCTGATCGGCGGTTTGCAGCGCTGAGTCGATCATTTCTGGAGTAAACTCTGCAACACAAAAATCAACATCCTGAACCTGTTTGGGCAGCACGATATAGCCTAGCGAAGGCATTCCTGTGACGCCCAATTTGCGAGCGATTGGTACATACAGTGGCAATTGCAAATCCTGCCAGCCATGCTCTTTGTGCCAGTGAACCGACAAGGGCTGCTTGGCTTTTTCACTGGTCTTGTAGTCCCATATAGCCCATTGGTCAGACTGGCGATGATAATCGATGCGGTCGATGCGCCCAATCAAATTCATCTCAGCATGAAGTCCCAATTTGACCTGGTCCTCCAAGCCAACCCCTTGCTCCGTAAAGCGAATCTCCCAACCCTGAGCCGTTCGCTGAGCCTGCTTGATCGCAAAGGCTTGCAGCCGAGCCTGCGCCTGCTGGACCTGAATCTCGACTGCCACCGTCGAGCGATCTCCGTACTGCCGCTGAGCAAGTTGCTGAAGTTGATCTATGAGAAAAGTGCTGATCTCCTCCGGATCTTGACTGCTTGCGACCGGTGATTTTCCGAACAGGTCCAGAGTATCATGCACCAAGTTCCCGAACATGGCAGCGTCAAGTTCCTGGTCGGCATCATCCGCCCCTCGCAATCGCAACACATGCTTCAAATAAAATCGATAGGGACATGTTATGTAATCACGAAATGAGGTGACCGTCATTTTTTTTATGTCACAGCGTGCTGGTGGGCGCGGTATCGTCAAACGACTGTTGCTCTCCAGCGGCTGCCAACGACTTTTTACGGCTGGCAATATGTCGGCGCTGTCTTCCTGAACTAGATGAAGGACGCGGGCGGGCAGTAGCGAAAGATCACAGGCTAATAGCAGTCGACTGGGTACCAGTGGATCTCCCGTGGCCGTTGCCTTGCCTACGATGATTCGCAGATACTTTCGAGTTGCCAAAAGCAACTGCAGGTAATATAGATCGCGAGCGTATCGTCGAGCATTATCCAGCATGCCCAATTGATGACGCAATTGATTTGGCAAAAATTCGTCTGAACCAGTACTCTCTGGCGTGACGCCATCGTGCATGCCAACGACGATCAGTGCTGGTGTGTCGTCCCAGGGCAACTCCAACCAACCTAACATCTCAACCGCAGTCTTGTCATCAGGTTCTGGCATCAGTTGGCCGACAAGATCTCGCATTAACCACTCGATGAATTCGTCGATCGATAAGACGGGCTCCAGTTCCTGCGGGATTTGCGTCAATGCCGATACGGCTAAATTGATCTGATCCATGGCAGCCACCGTTTGCAAGTCACCGGGGCCGCCTGCAACTTCGTTGATAAATGGATATGCTGCGGTCAAAACGCTTTGCATTCGTTCTGTCCACTGGTTAAGCGGCAGTGGATCCGACTGCAATGGCTGTAACCAATCGACAACCCGCTGGACAACAGCTTGATACACTGGTGCCGCCTGGACTTCATGGCAGATAAAACTATCAACGGTTCTTGGTAGTGCCTCCTGATAATATTCGTCCAGTCGCATCAACCAGTCGCCAGCCAATTCCGGCTGCGATTGACTGACCAACCATTCAACAGCCGGATGACGCACCAAAGCGGCTAAGGCTGCAAAGCTGTGCGACTCTAAAAAGTCGCCGATCAATTTCAGTAAGACCGCTGGTGGTGATTGCGACAAGGCTTGTCCAGGCCCAAAGCGCGTGGGCAATCCGCAGCGATCCAAGTGGGTTTCTAGTTCAGGTAGGATCTGGATATCGGGAACACCCAAAGTGACCTGCCGTAAATTGAATTGACCGAGTAAATCTTGCAAGCTGGTCGCCACCAAGTCAGCTTGATCGGCTGGC
>B570J29032_109957912_pt1 | contig 11024 bp, 9 predicted proteins | sample LakMenEpi16Nov12_FD_29032 | JGI IMG/M metagenome (IMG submission 29032)
GAAAAACCATTAGCTGTAATTAATGCAACTGGCATTGAGTCTTTAAGCTTATCTACACAACAATTGTTGAATTATGGAGTGAAATATATACTTTTAGAAAAGCCTGGATTTGGGAATCCAGATGAGTTAAAAATTACTCAATCAATTGCTGAAGAAAAAGGTGTAATTATTTTGTTAGGGTACAATCGTAGATTTTATAGTTCTGTTTATGCCGCAGATGAAATTATAATGCGGGATGGAGGAGTGAAAAGTTTCAATTTTGAATTCACAGAGTGGTCTCATTCAATAATAAATTTAAAAAAGGACAAAGTTGAACTTGAAAATTGGTTTTATGGTAATTCCTCTCATTTGATTGACCTAGCTTTTTATCTTGGAGGGTACCCATTGGAGATGAACTGTTTTAAAAAAGGAAGCCTTCCCTGGCATCCTGCCGGTTGTGTTTATTCTGGTTCAGGCTTAACAAAAACTGGTGCTTTGTTCTCATATATTGCAAATTGGTCAAGTCCTGGACGATGGGGTCTAGAAATATGTACTAATAATTTTAGATTAATTTTTAAGCCAATTGAGAAATTGAAAATAATGAAGTTGGGTTCAGTGCAAATTGAGGATATAGACGATATTGATTATAATTTAGATGATTTATACAAACCGGGGTTATATAGACAAGTAAATGCTTTTTTAAATAGAGATTATTCACGTTTTCTAAACTTTAGCGATCAGGTAAATGCCTTGAATAATATTTATTTGAAAATCAATGGGTAAATCTCAATTTCTAATTTATTAAATATATACAGTTAAAAAGGCCGGAAGTGGTGTTTTACGATAAAATTGAATCAGAAAATTATACAATTTATGATTCAACACTTTTTATTGTTGGATCGCCGTTTCAATGTGTTTGCATGCTCGAGGCTATTAATCACTTTAAGATAGTTAATTTTAAGGTCATTGTTACTTATTCTGATAATTATAGTTTGCAAAAAATTAATCTATTTCTAAGCAGAAATGGTATTCATTATACTATTAAGAAAAACGCAAACATTATCTTGAATACTTTTCCATTCTTCTTTTACAATCAAAGTAATTATAAAAATGTATTTATTGGTGACTTCACCTCAAAAAACGATCTAGCCATTGCTATAATCCTTTCAAAAATTGGGGGGAGTCTTTTTTATTTAGATGATGGAAATCAAATTCTTACGTACACCAAACAAAAAGGAGAAATACCAAAGAATTCTAAATTAATCTATAAAGCCGCTATTAATTTCTTCAATTTAATTCGCTATCTAAAGCGTCTAAAAAAGCCAATTTTCTTTTCTATATACGATGTAAATATTCCTGACGCTATACATATAAAAAATAAATTCAACTTACTAAAAAAACAAATAAATGCAAGTATGTCTGGTGTATACATTATAGGCACAAATAGTTCGGTATTGGAATTTCAAAAAAATAACTATGATGTTCATATTTCTAATTTATTCAAAATAATACAGAAACGATTCCCAGGAAGTATTGTGCATTATTGTCCACATAGGCGCGATACAAACAATAATCAAATAAAACATTTGTGTGAAACTTTAGGTATAGAAATCTTTAAAACACGTATAAGCGTTGAAGTAGATTTTATAGAAAATGGCATTAACCCATTGTATGTTGTTGGATTTGCTTCCAATGCATTATTTACACTACACAAAATATTTCCAGAAACCATAATTGAAACTGTCAAATTTGATCTTACTTCTGTACAATCAGATTACGAAAACAAGCTCATAATAGAGCACCTACGAGAAAATGGTATTGGAGCAATTGAATTGTTCGAGAGATTAGAATGAATCTGCTAATTAAAAATAGTTTGTGGCTTAGTGCAGCCCCTTTTTTGCCGAAGTTAATGGGTATAATGTTGTTGCCAATAATGACAAAGCACTTGTCAGAAACTGATTTTGGTATAGCTGGTACGATAAGCGCGTATATTAATATCATTGGAGCTTTTAATTTTTTAGGATTAGGAATTGTATTACAAAATAGTTTTTTTAATTATCCAAATCGTTTCAAATTTGTTTGGAGCCAAGTAGCCGGCATACTGAGAATTTGGATGATAATTTATTCTTTAGGTCAAGCTTTTCTTTTGAGTGCTATTATACCTGATATTGCTGTTGGAAATCGGAATATTATAATTTTTCTTACCATTTTACCTAATGTTTTGTTTGGTCCAATTACATTGATAGGTGAATCATATTTAATTTATTCAAAAAAGTCCTTTCAACTTGTTTGGCGATCTGTTTTATCTGGTTTTATAACTGTGGCCATTACTTTTATTTGCATTGTGTATTTTGAGATTGGGTATCTTGGATGGTATTTTGGGACGTGTGCAGGATCTATTTTTTTATGTTTTTCGTATTTAAATATAATAATTTACGATCTCTCTATTAAATCAATCTATAAGTTTAGAAGAAGGTCGATAAAAAAATATTTTAATATTTCACTTCCTGCAATACCACATTATTATTCAATTTATTTACAAGAGGGGTCAGGTCGTATGTTGTTGGATCAAAATAGAGTATCTAAAATGGAAATAGGTCGCATTAGTATGGTTCAACAGTTTGGTGATATGTTTCTCATGGGTATTTCTGGTTTAAATAATGCATTTTCACCATTTTTATTACAATGTATTAAAGAGGATAGTCAAGACAAGATGAGGAAATTGGGGTTGATTTTGATTGTCTTTATTTTCGCATTGGCTTTTTTATTTTCATTGTGGAGTAAAGAGGTTTTAGATTTTTTTATTTCTATTGATTCAATGAAATCCGCATATTATATATTTATAGTTTATATCATGGGAATTTGTTATCGACCTCTTTATTATATTATTTCATTGTATTATTTTTTTTATGAAAGAACGCCCCAATTATTATATTTATCATTTATTTCTGGATTATTAGGTCTTATTTTTTACTATTTTTTTATTCCAAGAATCGGAATTTGGGCCATCCCAGTTGGTTATTATTTATCAAGTTTATATTTTGGATATTTTGGTTTTTTATACAGAACCTATCGCGAAAATGTGTCAAAGAAATTACCCTTTTTAAAATTATTATTTATTCAAGTTTTACTCACAATTTTAGCGCTTTTATTTGTAAACAATTTTAAGGTAAAAGTCGTTTTATCTGTACTAACTTTTGTAATAGTTGTTTACGCACTCAATAAATTGAAACATGCGGTACAATAATGATTTGTCGTCTTTCATGTCTTCCCTCATTTTTGGCTTTTTATTTGTTTCTCAGCAAATTATTGAATTTTGTCTCAAACCATTTTCATTTACTTCCAATTATTGGCAAATAATATCGGTGCTAATTATTTTATCGTGTTTCAGTTTGCGACGTGTAAGTCGTCGCCATAAAGAGCCAGCGATTTTCTTGATTATATGTCTCTTTGGTGTTTTATTTAATACTCTCAAAGATGGATCATTAAGTACAGCCTTATTGAATTCCACCTTCTTAATTTTCGGTTTTCTAGGTTTCGTGTATCTTTCAGAAAGCCGAATTAATTTATTTGTTTTTGATTTTATATTAGTTGTATTGTATTACATTTTCTATCAACAATATTTTATACTTGACCCTTTTACTAGAGTATTACTAGATGATGACTTCTTTGGGCATGCTTCATCCAATGCAATTCCCATTTCATTAAATTTAGTGTTATTCTTATATTTTTTGTTGAGTCGAGCTAATATTACCTGGAAAGTAAATTTGAAATTATTTTCCTTTTCAGTTGTGAATTTAATTTTAATCAGTCTACAAGGCAGTCGAGCTGGAATCGTAGTGTCATTTATTCTTTTTTTAATTTGTTTTTATTCGCTTTTTATTCATAACAGAAAGTTAGTCAATTTGCTTATTTTTCTCATTTTAATTATTGTTGCTGTATATTCATTCATCTTCATCACAACCGAGCTAAATATTTCAGAATTGAATTTGTTAGCTTATCAAGAAGATATTCGTTCTGATGCACATCTTTCTTTTTTTAAAAATATGGATATACACAGATTTTTCTTCGGTTACCCTTATAATTATACTTTTGTTTCGGAATTGACCAGAACTTTTAACTCATTCTTAGATTTTTGGAATAATTTTGGATTAATTTCATTCATATTTTTTATGTGGTTTTTTATAAAACGAATTAGACTTGCTAATAGATTTTCCGTTCCATTTATATTTTTTATTCCTTTTTTATTTTACTCTTATTTTGAACGTTTGTGGGGCGGCACATTATGGGATATCTGGATTTTCATACTCTTATTTTATTCTTCCAAAAATGAAAATTATTATCAAAGAAATTATAAAACTTAGTTTTTACTGTCGTAGGCTATTTAGACAGTGGTATGTTCTAAGAAGTGTAAAATCACATAAAAATCATGTCTATGTAGGAGGTTATACTTGTTTAAGTAAAGAAACAATTTTGAATGAGAATCCTAATTTCAATGGAATGATTATTAAAGGTAGTGGCAGGGTCACTATTGGAAAAAATTTTCACTCAGGTTCAGATTGTCTTATAATTACCCAAATTCATAATTATGATTATGGAAAATCAATACCTTACGATGACACATTTATCTTAAAGGATGTGATTATAGGTGATAATGTTTGGTTTGGAGATCGGGTAATTGTTTTAGGGGGAGTTTCAATTGGTGAAGGTGCTATTATTCAGGCAGGTTCAGTCGTTGTTCGGGATGTTCCTGATTTAGCAATAGTCGGAGGAAGTCCAGCAATGGTTTTTAAGTATCGGAATAAAGATCATTATTTTGAATTGAAGGAACAATCAAAATTCCATTGAATACAAATCGACTTACATATTTATATAACTTTTCAGTTATTATTCCACATAGAAATTCTATAAGTACACTTGAAAGAGCTATTTTAAGTATTCCTAATAATCCTGATATTCAGATAATTATAGTTGACAATAGTTTTATTCCTTTAAAAGTAGAAGATATAAGTATTGATAGAAGCTTCGAAATACTTTATTCAAATTATAATTTAGGAGCTGGTGGAGCTCGGAATTTAGGTGTAAGAAATGCTTTGGGTAAATGGCTTTTGTTTTTGGATTCCGATGATCATTTTGATTCTTCAGCCTTCAATGTTTTTTATAGTTACTTGCATAGTGATAATGAAGTTATATTTTGTAGTCAAGCTGCTTTTTCCTCAATGAATTCAAATTCAGATCGCGGCAATGAATATTTAAGACTTAACTTAGATTTTATTGACAAGAAAATTTCTGAAAATCAACTACGCTATCAATATGATGCTGTTTGCGGAAAAATGATTAGCAATGATTTAGTCAAAAAATATCGAATATTATTTGATGAGATTCCTTCTGGTAATGATGTTTTTTTCTCATTGTATGTTAGCTTTTACGCCACAAAAATTCATTGCGATTCCGCAATTGTTTATTGGGTTAATGAAATACCGAATTCTATCACTAAAAACAGAAGTTCAATCTTCCTTGAAAGTAGATTTAAAGTAGTTTTAAAGAAAAATAAATTTTTAAGAGAAAATGGCTTAAAAAATTATCAACTCTCTGTTTTTATTTATCTATATAAATCAATTTACCACCGTAAATTTTTAGCTTTTATCAGATTAATTATAAAATTTAGGCAAAACCCTTTTATTGGCTTTAGTAATTGGCCAATCACAGCATTTAGTCTATTGAAAAAAAATTTTCTTCATAAAAAGAATTGAATTAAAAACATTTGTAACGAAGAATAAATTCTCTTATACAAAGTAAAATTCAATTACTCTGTACATGAATCTTAAAATAACATTTAATTCTCTACTGTTGTAATACGATATTTTGCCTAGTGACTTAAAATCTCTCTGAATAAAATAAAGACTGAGTGTAAGTAGTTCTTAAATACAAACTAGGTATATTTCGGAAAAAACCGTCAAATATTTCGAGGCAAATTTAAAAATTCTGATACACCTAGAGTCAAATAGTGAAAGTCTACAATAAAAAGAAGCAGATTTGTTACGGTCATTAGTTTTAAACTTAGCAGCAACAAACATACTTTCATTAATTAGAAGAAGAAGTTTGCAAACATTAGAAGTAAACATCTACCTCTATTTAAACTACTTTAAAAAAGGAACCAACGATTAAGACATACGTATGACGATGTATCTTTGAGAAAAATAATGTTCAAAGATGTTCTTTATAAAAAAGTGGCAGGCAATTTTTTTGTAGCCTTTCAGCGATGTTACGAGAGCCTTTGGCTCAGCCAAATGGTATAAATAGTCTCTCGAGTATTTATCTATTTTGTAGATGATCGAAAATAATCAAGTTAGTCAGTTCAAATATAACCAATGAGGCATACCCGTTAGAACGCCTTCATCGAGCGCTCTACTCGGATATCTTGAGCAGATGTCTTGGAAGCTTAAATGTTTGAATAATTGTATCACCTCAGATAACTATCAGCCGAACAAATTTAATTAATTTCATCCCCATCAATCATTATATAATTCCAATTCTAACAAATATTTGATAAATAAGCATTAAACTTGAAAAGTTGAATCTAATCGATTCAAAAAGGAGGTACTTACATAGTCAATAGATTTTCACTAGAAGGTTTTGTATAAATTGTCAAGATTCCAGTTGATTTAATAAAATAATTTTATTATGTGTGGTATTTCTGGTATTGTAAAAGGTTCCCAACAAAATGTTAGTTTGGAAGAAATTAAGACTATTAATGATTTAATTCAACATCGTGGACCCGATGCAGAAGGGTTTTACATAGAAGGAAACATTGCTTTAGGTCACAGAAGATTGAGCATTTTAGACCTTTCCGAAGCAAGCAATCAGCCAATGCGTTATTGCGATGATTTGGTAATCACATACAATGGAGAAATCTTTAATTATCTTGAATTAAGAGATGAATTAAGTGCCCTTGGCCATGAATTTAAGACCTCTTCTGATACGGAAGTTGTATTGGCATCTTATCAAGAGTGGGGTATTGAGTGTCTTAAGAAATTTAATGGTATGTGGGCTTTTGCAATTATTGACAAAAAGGCGAGAAAGATTTTTTTATCAAGAGATAGGTTTGGAATTAAGCCCTTATATTTTTCAATGAATAGTGGAAATTTTGTATTTGGTTCCGAAATAAAGCAGTTATTAAAAAGCGATTATAACCTCGTAAATACCGAAGTTCTATTTGAATACATGTTATCTTCAATTCTGAATCACAGATCAGAGACTTTTTTTAAGGGCGTAAATAGCTTACTTCCAGGTCACTTTCTCATTTACGATTTACAAACTTCAGAATATTTTATTCAAAAGTATTACGAACTGAAAAAAAGAAATTATATAGCTGACTTCAATTTACTAAAGGCGTCTGGTTATTTAAGCGACATTTTGGAATCTTCAGTGAATCTAAGATTACGTTCCGATGTGTTGGTTGGAACCGCTCTGAGTGGTGGATTAGATTCATCGGTAATCTCTGCAGTTGCAAATTCAATTTACCGAAAAAATGCCCGCGAAAAATTTATAGCGATTCATGCGAAGTCTATTGATAGAGAAACAGATGAAAGCTCATATGCGAAGATTGTATCAAATCATTTAGATTTAGATCTACACACCGTAGAGCCATCAACTGAGGATTTTATCAATTTAATTGATGAAGTAGCATATACTCAAGAAGAGCCTTTTGGAACTCCTTCGATGTTTATGGGTTATAAAGTTTTTCAGAAGGCAAACCAGCTGGGTTGTAAAGTAATGCTTAATGGGCAAGGAGGAGATGAGATATTATTGGGATATGAGCGCTATATTGCTACAATGCTTTTTCGTTATAGTTTAATTAGATTAATTAGCAATTTGTTTCTTGCTAGTCGAAATGCTGGATTAGGATTTATAAACTCACTTCTATATTATTTTTATTTTTCCTCTTTTAGAATTAGGAAATTTTATCTGCTTCGAAGGTCTTTCCTGAAAAAAGATATTAAAGAAAAAAATAACTTTAATGAGTTAAGAAAATTGACTGAATTAAGTAATGATATTTCGAATTTTCAAATTCATGAAATTTGCTTCTCTCAACTCCCGCAGATTCTACGTAATGAAGACAGAAATTCTATGAGACACTCAATCGAAGCTCGTCTTCCATTTTTAGACCACAGGTTAGTGGAAGCAGCCATATCGTTTAAACCCGAATTCAAGATTTTTAGAGGTTGGACTAAGTACATTTTAAGGCTAATTATTCAAAAAAGATTACCAAATGAAATTGTATGGAGAAATTGGAAGTTGGGTTTTAATTCCCCAGACAGAACTTGGATAGGTTCGAATTCGGAAATGATGCTATTTGAGGTTACAAATTCAAATTTATTAAAAGAAATTACTGACTTTGAAAAACTTATTGACAAATATCAATCTCTTTCCTACAAAGATAAATGGCTTTATTATAATATTGCAGTTTGGGAAAGAGTGTTTAAAATTAGACTTAGATGAAAACGCTGAAAGTTGGGATAATTGATTATGGTGCAGGCAATATTGGATCTGTACTCAATTTGGTAAGGAAAGTAGGCGGCACTCCTCATTTAGTGAAAGAACCTGAGCAACTGATCACGGTAGAAAAATTAATATTGCCAGGTGTCGGCTCATTTGACAATGGAATGACCATGTTAAATGCCTCTGGAATGATACCCGCATTGCAAAATAAAGTTCTTATTGAGAATATTCCTATTCTTGGAATTTGTCTGGGTGCGCAACTATTTACGAGACGCAGTGAAGAGGGAGTTTTGCCTGGATTAGGATGGATTAAAGCCGACACAGTTAAATTTTGTTTTTCGGATAGCAGCCTTAAAATTCCGCATATGGGCTGGAATTATGTAAATATTGTACACGATCATCCTATCTTCTCCGGAATGTATCCGGATCCAAAGTTTTATTTTGTCCATAAATATTATATGAAACCAGATAACGAAGATTCTATTTTAACATCAACAGTATATGGTTCAAGATTTACTTCCGGTATATATCAAAACAATATTATCGGTTTTCAGTTTCATCCTGAAAAAAGTCATAAATATGGTATGAAGATTATTGAGAATTTTTTAAGAATTTAAATGGTGCAAACTCGATTAATTCCTGTATTGTTATTAAAAGATGGTCAGCTATATAAGACTACTAAGTTTAAAGATCCAAAATATATTGGCGATCCTCGTAACGCAGTAAAAATCTTCAACGAGAAGGAAGTTGACGAACTTTGTCTTTTAGACATTTCTGCCACTCCTTTGAATCGAAGACCAAATTTTATGTTGGTAGAGGAGTTAGCTAATGAGTGTTTTATGCCTATTAGCTATGGCGGCGGTGTAAGAACTATTGAAGATATTAAGACTCTATTTTCGTTAGGCGTCGAGAAGGTTATTTTAAATAGTATCCTTTACTCTAATATTGAATTAGTTAGAAGTGCATCTGAAATTTTCGGAGATCAAAGTATTGTAGCATCATTGGATGTTAGGAAAAACCTCTGGGGGCAATATGAGTTAAGATCAAATTGTGGTAGTGTAAAACAAAATCGGAATATTTTTGAATTTATCAGTGAATTAGAAGATATTGGCATCGGTGAATTATTTTTGAACAGTATTGATCGAGATGGTACGATGCAAGGAATGGATTTAGATTTGGTTAGAAAGGTTGCGGATCACATAAAGGTGCCATTGGTAGCTTGTGGGGGCGTTGGTAGTTTGCAACATATTCAAGAAGTATATCAAAATACTGAGGTATCAGCAGTTGGTTTAGGAAGTTTCGTGGTGTATCATGGAAAGCATCGAGCAGTGTTAATTACATACCCAAATCAAGAAGTGATTAAACAAACCTTTAATGGATAAAAACTATAAACAGTGTACCCGTTGTATTATGGATACAACTGACCCAGATATTACATTTGATAACAATGGGGTTTGTAATCATTGTGAAAGATATGATACCTTATTGTCAATTCGAGTTTTCAGGGAGAACGAAGGTAAAATTGCACTGAACTCGCTCGTTGAGAATATTAAGAGAGATGGAAAAGGTAAAGAATACGACTGCGTTATCGGTGTAAGTGGCGGAGTTGATAGTACTTATGTGGCCTATTTAGCTCATAAGCTTGGATTGCGACCCCTTGCAATTCACTTTGACAATGGATGGAACTCTGAATTAGCAGTGAGTAACATCGAGAAAACATTGAATAAACTAGGTATAGATTTGTATACGTATGTTATAGATTGGGAGGAATTTAGGGACTTACAACTCTCATTCTTATTAGCAAGTACACCGGATGGAGAGATCCCTACGGATCATGCTATTAACGCTTTGCTTTTTGAGCAGGCATCGAAGCGAAATATTAAATATATAATAAATGGCATGAATTTTAAAACTGAGTCATTGAGTGTTCCAAAATGGTCATATGGGCATTCTGATTGGAAATATATTAAAAACATTCATTCTCAGTTTGGTAAAGTTAAACTTAAAAACTATCCACACTTTTCACTATTTGATACCTTTTATTTTCTCTTCTTTAAGAGAATTAAACTTATATCAATTTTGAACTACATTGATTATAATAAAGATGAAGTTATGGGTGTGCTTGAAAATGAGTTGGATTGGAAGTATTATGGAGGCAAACATTACGAATCAGTTTATACAAGGTTTTACCAAGCTTACATCTTACCTAAGAAATTCAATATTGATAAAAGGTTGGGCCATTTATCTGATCTAATTAGGTCTGGCAACATTACAAGATCAATTGCACTTTTAGAATTTAACAAGAGTATAGCTGATGATTCTCTTTTGATGAGCGATAAGGCATTTGTAATGAAGAAACTTTGTTTAGATGAATCCGCATTCGAAAAAATTATGACAAGTCAGAAAAAGTATTTTACAGATTATCCAAATAATTACAATATGATTTTGCTATTGAAAGATATTTTGAATCGATTCAGATCAAAAGGTATTATGTCTAGATAATATTTAATCTGTAAAAGCTAGTAGATTATCTGACAGTAGCG
>B570J29032_109957909_pt1 | contig 11003 bp, 10 predicted proteins | sample LakMenEpi16Nov12_FD_29032 | JGI IMG/M metagenome (IMG submission 29032)
TTTTGTATCTTTTCATATCGTGAAATTATGAACAAATTCGGACCAAAGATCTTAGGAACTAAACCACTTTTAAAAGAAGAACCTCATTATCATTTAATTGTAAAGATTTTACAAATTCGAATCCACTAGGAATTGAATTTGCAATATTCATCTCCTTAATAATTTTAAAGTTAGAATTCATAAAATAGTTACTCAAAGGAGGTTCAATCAATGGAAGGGAAACATCCACTAGAACAAAGCTATAACCAATACTCCTTAAGTCAGAACGATAGGTTTCCAGATCTGGGCTTACGGTGTACCAAAAAAAAGTACTCTTATTGTTTATGGTGAATAACATGCGAATAGTTGCAGGATCCAAAACATAAGATTTATCAGAGGTTCGGGCAGAATTACTTGTTAACCATGCCACTTTGCTTGAAGCGGGAATATCAAAATTTGAAATTACATCATAAGCTTCAATATTTGGGTCAGATAAAGTAAAAGGCTTATTTACCTGATTAATCTTAATAACATTTGAAGCAATATTTAAATTATTTTGAAATATTGAATTTAAAACATTAATTGAATACAATACAAGAAAGAGAGAAAGAAAAACCATTGTGACCCCTCGTCCAATCAAACAATACATAAAATATATAAAATATAATAAAATGAGAATGAACAAAAGCATCACTCTTCTACTGTCCCCAGTACCTGAATAAATATAAATAATTCCGAAAAAAACAAGAGACAATAGAATAAAGAGATAAACAATAGTTAAGTTAAATGATTGATTCTTACTCTTGTAAAAACTAATAGCGAGAAGAATGGGTGCAACAACTATAAGAAAAAAAAGCACATTTGAGGGAAAATAGCTGTCTACAATTGAAAAGAGAACATCTAAAGGATTAGAATCTACAAAAGATCTATCGGATCTAAAAACCCTGTTGCCAATTGAAGTGTAGTAGATCCAATTCCAGGTTTGAGTAAGAAAAGGGGCAAACCACAAAAGGGACAATACGAATAATTGCATGAAATATTTAGTAATGAGATTTAAAGAATTATCTACAAATTTAGAAAACTTGATACTAGAAAATAAGAGAACTATAACTATTAAAAACCAAAACGTTTCAATATTAAGACCAAATTCTAAACCAAGCCAAAATGTAGACTTTAATATGAATAAAGCAAAATAAAGTGACAACAAATTAAAAGCAACAAAAAAATAATCAGATAATTTGAGAGATTTAAAAGCTGAGATATTTAAACGATTCCTGAAAAAAACAGTCATTATTAAAATCAAAACCAATAAGTATAGGAGAGATTCTACGGGACGTGTAATGACTGCAAGAAATGCAAAAATTACACTTGAAGTCCAACTGAATTTAACATTTCTTTTCAAAAAAACATAATACAGATAAATCGAAAATATTATGAATATAACAGAGATATAATCAGCGTATACTTGATTTGCAATATTAAAAAAATATGGATTCAAAGTAATAAAGGAGGCAGATAAACTGGCAATCAGAGGGTCAACGAGCTTGTTCATAATTATATAAAGAATAATTTGCATAAAAACAAACGTTAAAATTGCGTAAAAATCTAAAATGAACTGGAGTTCATGAGAGAGCATGGCAATAAAGGTAAAAAAATTTGGAAAGAATATAGGTTTCCAGTCCCTTAAGAAATAAATCGATCGCAAGAATGACAGAACCCCAGAATTTTCATCCCATGAGTTGATTTTTTGGAATGAAAGGTCCAAATAATTTGCACCATCAGCTTGAGGAAGACTTTTATCCAAGATTGTCCAACTAACAAAAAGACCAATTGCCAATAAGTTTACAAGATTAGAAAAAGCATAATACTTATTTGAGTTTTTTAAATCATGTAAATAATTATACTTCATGCGCTTTAGACAATGTAGTTTTGAGAAAATCTATATTGATTTTATAATTTGCATGATACACATCATAAAGACTCCAAGACTTACATGCATTGAGGAAATCAATTTTACCTGATATATATGTTAAGTGGGAACTAGAAAGTTGAGTTAAAGTAATAGGTAAATGATAATTAACTAATCCATTATGTGTTAAAAAGTAAACTTTTGTATTTGTGTTTAAGAACAATAGATTTGCCATGGATGCACCCCCCACTATCATTACTTCTTCGGCGGTGTTAGTTAACCTAACCTGTTCTTGAAAAGAGATTTGACTGGGATCAAAAATTTCAAAGTCATTTTCTTCTGCAATTCTAATAACGTCTCTTAAGTTGGTAACCAATTTGTTTGAAGAAGTTCTTAAAAAAAACAATTTTTTGGGGCTTGATAGATTTCCTTTTGTCTCAGATATGACTTTGTCCAATATATAATTTCTAAAATTAATCAGTAACTCTGGGTTCAAAACAAAATCATTTAGGTTCAACTCCAATGCGTCTGGCAACACGAATGATGTATTAAAAGTATATACGGATTTAATTTTCAATAAAGTTTCTTCATTCACTTTATAAAAATTTGAAAATCCAATTATTTTCAAGATTTGCTCAAAACTTTTTGGCGCCTTCTCATGTAAGACGATGGGAGTGTTTAGCCCAAGATTAAGTCTATTAAACCAAACGTTAGGACAATTTTCTAAAATGAAATGAAAGTAATTGGAATTAACGAAAGACGGTAGAATGATGGCCTCATCCAAATTAACTTGATTGAGGTTATTTCTTACAGCTAACTTTGTTTGTCTTAGGCGTTTACCATCTAACAATAATTGGCCAAACTCTCCAGCTACCAGAGTCTTATCGTGAAAATTACTGAATTTATTAATTAAGTGACCATTTTTAACGAGAATCCTTGCCCCAAAAAGTTCAGCATCATGACTCGAGATCACTTGACTGTCAATAGACTTACTTATTGAATAATCCAAGTGCCTCCATCTATATGATTTTCCAGAGTCTGTTTTAAATGTTTGTTCAAATTGTGAATTATCAGGATCAATTAAATGAGTATAATCTTGATTGAGATCAAAAACTTTTAAATAATGGTGGAGAAAATAATTATAGATTCCAGATTTTTTAGCAAAATCATAAAATCTACGAAACAGAAATTTTCTTTCCAAAATTAAATTAAATAATAAATCCATGAGCTGATTTTCAGAACTAATCTTTATTTTGGGCAACACATTATCTATAAATCCTATGGACAAATCAGTTTTGCAAATTTTGCAAATTTTCTTAGGAAGAAATAAATCTATATTGCTTGTTGTGTTCAACATAAAATAATTTTTTTGCTTTGAGTCAAAATAGGCAAAATGATGAATTCTTTCTATTTCCCTTGAGCTAAAGTAGACTCTAAAACCGGATTTAATGTATTTATAACCTTTTTGCCTTGAAACATCATTTCGAAATAATTTGGTTTCTCTAAAAATTGGTTTAATTTCATTATGATTCTTGTCAAAGGCTGTCACATCTACTTTTGAACGTACCCACCCCCAATATACAGCTAGGGTTTTGTCATCAACATCAAAATCCGTAATAACGGGAAGCGAATTAAAAATTTTTTTTAACTTATTCTCTTCGGCATCACTAAAGCTCCTATTTTGTAATTGCGGTTTGATAAAAAGATAAGTAATCCTTAATAACATCAATATAGAATATGCATGTTGAATTACATAAGTCCTTTTCTTTATGGGTGTGATTTTTTTGTTAATTTTTAATGAAGTAAAATACCACTTCAAAATTTGAATTGTTTTATCGGTTAGAATTCCAAAGTAAAGGACATTTGATATTTTAAAATAAAACTGGTTTAAGTACATTTGGTCAGAGTCTCGCCAATTTGTTTATACTCATGGCCAGTAACTAAATCTAAAAAAATATTTTCGGAGCTTGTCGCTTGGAGTCGATTTCCAGTTACTCCTACCCAACCAATTCTTTTTGCAATATTTCCTACATATAGTCCGTGTTTTGTTAAGGTTCCCGTCACGGTTGCCCCAGCTCCCACTAGGACAAAATTTTGTACAGTAGTAGGACCAATACAAATTACGCCTGCGCCAAGTGATGAATAATCTTCAATTACTGTTTTATCTTTTTCCCAATCATCAACTTCAATTGCTTGTAACTTATCATTAAATGCCCTCGGGAATTTATGATTAGTATTCATGGTTCCCGAACCAATTAATACAAAATTTCCGACTTCGCAAGGTTCATAAAGGTTCACGTTGTTTTGTATTTTACATCCAGATCCAATCACAACCCCTGGACCTATATAACAGTTTGAACCGATGGAAGTATTACTACCAATATGCGCGTACTCTCTCACCTGAGTGTTATGCCAAATTGTGACTCCATCTTCAATAATGGCTTTTGAACTAACGGAACAACTATTATGAATATTACTTTTCATGTGATTCAGTTATGTTTCTATTTTCTGGATTCATGAATTCAGCTAGATCGTAAAAATAATCACTTTTGTCATATTCACTGCTAGCAAGAACTAAACAAATTGCATCTGATGTAAAGTTACTTAATTCTCGCCAACAATTAGCAGGGATGTAGAGCCCTTCCGAGGCCGTAGAAAGTTTGAAAATTTCATCCCCTGTCTGACTCACTACTCGAATATTAAAAGAACCCGACAGCGCAATGAATACCTGTTGTAATCTCTTGTGGCCATGACGACCTCGTACAGTATTCGCAGGGATATTAGATAGAAAATATACGCGTTGAATTTTAAATGGGATGTCAGGATTTTCTACAAATCCAATAAAACCCAAGGCGTCTTCAACATGGCGAATCTTAACTTGTTGAACATTCTGGCGGGATATTCGCTCATTCACAGTTTAATCTTATCAATGGTGTGTTGGGAAATGTAAAAAAACCGAATGAGATCATTAAAAATCGCAGGGTAAATGTCGGAATTTTTGTAGTATTTGAGCGTTTTTAATCGTAATTCGACATTCTGGTGGCTCATCAATAGAAAAAATATAAGTGACGATTTCTTAATTTCGCTAAGGTCCAATTTTTGATAGCTCTGTAGTTGTTCATTAAACAGATTCATGATGTCATAATTCGTTAGGGAATCTAGTGCTTCAATGTTTATTTCTAATAATTCATCTAACATTCTACTCCTTGAATCTAAATAATCTTTGTTAACCTTTTGAGAGAGCGAGTTAGCGCTAACTCTGTAGTCTAATACCAACTCGCTGCCCACCTCAATTTCATTATTAATACAAAGATCAAGCCAAAGCTTGTAATCTTGAAGATATAGAAATCTACTATCAAATAAGTTATCTCCAATGTTAGATTTTCTAAAACAAGATGCCGAAGCATTCAAAAAATTTTGTTTCCAAAACATTTCCTTAAACAATTCGCTTCCGGTGACGTTTGAATGAGAAAATTTAGGAATATTTGACAAATTTACCGACTTATCATCACTAAATACATTTACAGAATTTATGACACATGTTAGTTTAGAATTCTTCTTAAAATACTCTAACTGGATATGAGCCCTATCCCGATACGAAATATCATCCCCACTTGTGAATAAGATAAATTCATTTTGAAGAAAATTCAATGCAAGATTAGAACTTTTACTTGGACCTAACACTTCTGGGTTCTTTTTACAACCAATGAAACTATATCTACGGGAATACTTTTCAACTTTCGAGTATGTTGAATCCTCTGAATTATCATCAACAATCATTATGTTGGAAATATTATGTGTTTGGTCAAGCAGTGCTTCAATCGCTGACTCAATATAATTTTCATGATTTTGAGTTATAACTGCCGCGCCTAGCGAAATATTATTTTTCATTTAAAAAAAAGTATAGTCGCTTTTGGAAAAATCTTTTGAAGACCAATCCCGTAAACTTTTGATTAAAAATTCTTGTTTGAAAAATTTTAAATTGTAACAATTTAACTTCATAAATCCTTGTAGGGTAGCCATAGGAGCCTAAATGCCAAGGCAATTCAAAACAAATTAATTTTACTCTTTTCCTTAATATTAGATTACTTTCCACGAGTAAGCCTAATATCTTCTTGTATTCATGAGAGCCCGTTTCAATTATTCGTTTGGTACAAACTTTCTTTTGAAAAATTCTATCTTCTGAATTCCTATATTGTAAAAAATGGTCTTTGGAACTAAGATTTGAGTTTAATAGATCCGGATTACTTATCAGGTAGAAGGACTCGTCCAGGGTCCAACTTGGATGTACACGTAACATCTAAACATCTCCTCTCACTCTAAACTAATACTAGCGAGAAATTAGAATAAGGATAAGATGTATTCATGAAATCAGACACTTCCGAAATTGTTCCATTTGTCGATTTAAGTATTCAAAATAATATTGTTTGCAAAGAATTTATAGATGACGTACATAAGATAGTGACTTCTTCTCGATTCCTGCTGGGAGATCAACTTTCAGAGTTTGAACTTAATTATAAGAACTTTACTGGGGCAGGAGCAGTTGTCGGAGTGAGTAATGGAACAGATGCTTTAGAAATTTCACTTCGTGCACTAGACATACCACCAGATGCATTAATTTGCGTACCAGCTTTCACATTTGCGGCAACCGGAATAGCGGTTCTAAGAGCAGGGTTCCGGTTAACATTCTGCGATGTGAATCGGAACACTGGGTTGATTGACATCGAAAGCTTAAGTCTATTAAGGGAAAAACCTGATGTTGTAATTTTAGTAAGTCTTTTCGGAAGATCTGTTGACCAAGAGGTTGTTAATTGGCTCAATGAAAATCAAATTATTGTAATTGAAGATGCTGCCCAGTCACATGGGGCAAAAAATTCAAGTGGACTGAGAAATTCTGGTTTGGACTTGATATCAACAAGTTTTTACCCAACAAAGAACCTAGGGTGTTTTGGAGATGGTGGAGCAATACTGGTCAATAATTCTAAATATTTGGATAGAGTTATGAGATTAAGAAATTATGGAGGCTTAGAAAAGTATGAACATGAAACTTTTGGCTTTAATTCAAGATTAAGTGAAATTCAATGCGCAATTCTTAATCAAAAACTACTACATTTAACGTCGTGGAATGAACAAAGAATTAATGCTGCGCGCCTATATCTAAAAAATCTCAGTGAAGTTTCTGAAATTGAGATCCCTTCTATGCAATTTGATGAATCAAATGTTTTTCATCTTTTCCCAATTAAAATATCAAATAGAAATATGGTAAAAAAAGAAATCGAGAAACGAGGTGTGCAAGTCGGTATTCATTATCCAAAACCTCTACATTTTGAAAACCTATTCAAATCTAAGAATATCTCACATGGTAATTTGACGAATTCTGAATATTGGGCTGATGCAAACTTGACACTTCCAATATATCCAGGAATTTCAACACGTCAAATTGATAAGGTAGTAAATGCGTTGAAAGATTCAATCTACGAGGTTAGTTAGCCTGGGAATTTACGTTAACATCAACAATAATTGAAAATGGATTTTTTAACTACATATCTACTTTGAAATGACATTAAAAGGAGTAGTCATAGTATTGGCCCGAGTTCATCGGTTAATAACATCCATTAAAGTAGAATTAAATTTAGTTTAATCAAGTGCTATTGCTTTTCTTAATTTTTTTTTCAAAAAGAACAAAACATAAAGAACTTGAAGTGTGTAACCTATCCCCCATTTTATAGTTTGTTTTTTTACTTCGCCTCCAATTCTGGCCGGCTCATTTATGGGGATTTCTGTTATTGAAACTCCTATTATAGGAGCTAGTGTAGAGATTAAAGGATCCCAACCTAAACTAGTTGGTATGAATTTCTCAGGAAACCATAATTTTGAATTGGAAAGCAGTCCCATTTTTTGGACTAACTCACTTGAAAAAGTCCTATAACCAACCATTGCGTCAAAGTATTTATGCCCACTGGTGAATGAAATTATTAATGAGAAATACCAATTTCCAAATCTAGAAATAAAATTATCGTCAAATGATTTAGCAGGTGGTATATATCTAGAACCAATTATCAATTCTAATCCAGAATTTTGAAATGGGTCAATAATCTCGCTAATCTTTGCTAAATCACAATTTCCATCAGGTTGGGCAAAAGTTATAGAGTCCACATTCTTTTCAAGCAAAAGTTTAACCCCTTCATTTATTGCCTCTCGCATCCCAGATCTTCTTTGAGAGTGAACCCAAAACCCTTCCTTTAACAGAAATTCCCTAGATCCATCGACAGAATTACCATCAACAAATAAAATTTCGTATTTGGAGTCACTAATATCTATTCCTGACTTCAAATTCATGCAAACAGTTGGAAGAGCTTTATGCTCATTCATGCACCAGAGTAAAATCCCGTGTTTCAAAATATCCGCTTTTCGGAGAGCCTGAGGACAATGGTACAAGAAAATCTGTGAAAACTCATGTAGTAGGGTTTTAGTGGTTTGTTCTAATATTATCCGCATTGGAAATGGAATTTTATGAATATTTTAGTAACAGGTGGAGCGGGATACCTAGGTTCCATCATGACTGGTGAGTTGCTTGACAAAAATTACCACGTAACCATCATCGATAATTTTATGTACCATCAAAACAGCCTGTCTACATATATGGCAAATTCTAGGTTTAAAGTGATAGCTGGAGATGTTAGAGACTTAAGTATCCTAAAAAATGAAGTATCAAAGGCAGACGTTGTCATTCCATTAGCAGCAATTGTGGGAGCTCCAGCGTGCGATATGGATCCGATAGCTGCGACATCAGTAAATAAAACGGCAATATTTGGAATGCTAAAATTGCTTTCTAAAGAACAAGTTTTGTTAATGCCGACTACAAATAGTGCTTATGGTCAAGGTGATGAGAATAACTATTGCGATGAAACATCAGCACTTAACCCATTGAGCCAATATGCCAGAGAAAAAGTTGAAGTTGAACAAGAAATAATGTCAAGGCAAAATTCTGTTAGCTTCAGATTAGCTACAGTTTTTGGTATGTCTCCAAGAATGCGACTAGATTTGCTAGTTAACGAATTCGTTTTAAGAGCTTTAAAAGATAAATTCGTTGTACTTTTTGAAGGAGACTTTAAAAGAAATTACATTCACGTAAGAGATGTAGCTCAAGCCTTTATACTAGCATTAGAAAATACTGACAAATTCTCAGGACAAATATTCAACGTTGGATTATCCGAGGCTAATATTTCAAAAAATGAATTGTGTGCCAAAATTAAGCAGTTTATTCCAGATTTTTATTACACGGAATCACCAATATCAAAAGATCCAGACCAAAGAAATTATGTTGTTTCAAATAAAAAAATAGAAAACCTTGGATTTATACCTCAATTTGGTCTAGACAGAGGATTGCAAGAATTGATAATGGGAATAGCAACACTTCGTACAAGGAATTTCACAAATACCCGAAAGTAATTTACTTAAGAATATTCCTAGTGAGATTGATTTTAGTCATCTCAATAATTGATTCTACAGCGTCTGCACCATACTTGCTTTCAATTCTTTTCAAAAAATTTTGGTTGGTGTGATATCTAAGAAATGCTTCATCTCTAAATTTTAAAATTTCAGCAGGGGTGAGTGAATCCGTAGGTATGGGTAAAGTGTCTACTGAATGAAACGAATATCCAGTGTAAGTGCTGGGCAATTCATATCCAATTTCTGTCGCAGTTTTATAAAGTTGGCTTCCGGGTAGAGCCATCGCAGCGTACATATTCCAACCGCTGGTATTTAACTCCTGTGAGAGTTGATAAGTCATCTCCATTGATTCGTGGTTATCACCTGGTAAACCTACGATGTAATTTCCCATCACTTCGATGTCCGCTTCATGAACTTGCTTTATGACTCGTTTAATGTCAACATCTTCAAACTTTCCTTTCGAAACCTCTAATCTAACTCTTTTGTCTCCACTTTCAATCCCAAGAGCTAACCACTGAATCCCTGCGGCTCTGACGGTTTTTAGTAATTCTGGGTCCGTAACTGTATCAATTCTTGAATATGACCACATCTTCAGATCTTTTGCATATGATCTTTTTGCTAATTCTGTACAAAGTGGATCATAGTGCTTTTTATAGAGCAAAAACATTTCATCCACGATTCGGATTGTTTTGACACCCATCTCAGCTAGAATGTCAAATTGCTTTAAATTAAACTCTGTGGACCAAAATCGCATCCCTTTATAATTACTAGAAACTCCAATTTCATCATTATCAGATCTATTAACAATATTAATCATACAAAATGAGCAACCAAAATTACATCCAAGTGAAGTTTGAATTGCTGCGTAGGGAGATCTATCGAGTTCATTGTAGTTTGCGTGCCATAGCGGAGAACGATATAAATCTAATGGCTTATTTTTGAATGGAAGTAAATCCCATGCGTAGCCTGGTAAGTCTTCATCCATTTTGGAGGTTGGAACAACAGATTCTGCTGGGTTCATGATGACACGACCCGACTCATCTCTCCTAACAATACCTTTTATATCCTTTAGCGTTGATGGAGTAATTTCAGATAATTTCAATACATTCCGTAATGCGTAAACGCCTTCGTTAGTGAAGCCAAAATCTATTGAACTTTCTTCTTTCAGAGCTTTAATTGGAAGCGCTTGTATGTAGGATCCGAGATAAGCAATTGGAGTTTTTATACCCAATTCTTTTAATGCATTTGATATTGGAATAGCACCGCTCATGCTTACCGTGCCAGCATTAACATTCTGACCATAAACAACAAAGCAAATTAATCTAGCTTCATATTCATTTATTCTTTCGATAGATTCTTTTGTTGAAAGTCTTTCAGCATTTATATCTAAAATTGCTACACTTTGTCCTTGGCTTCTTACTGACTCAGCTAGTAGTAATGCCCAAGTAGGCGGTTCAATGCTTGAATATTTCTGTGAAAGTGATTGATATACCCCATCAGCATTTCCAGGATTTATAATTAATAAATCAACTTTGGATTCGGACATTTAAACTCCCAGGTAGAGATATTAGTTGTTTGCAGAGATAATTATATAGCTTAAACATAATTTTTAGTAAGTTTGTGAATCAAAGTGTCAAAGTCTAAAATATAGTTCGATAAGATA
>B570J29032_109957908_pt1 | contig 11000 bp, 7 predicted proteins | sample LakMenEpi16Nov12_FD_29032 | JGI IMG/M metagenome (IMG submission 29032)
CTGTATCGCCCGCCACGGTACTGCTGACGGAATAGCCCTGCCAAAGAAGGGCCATCATCGTGCACAAAACCCCACTCGGTGCGAATGCGATGGTGCCAGTACTCAGCTAATGCTTCGGCCATCTCTACACCAATGCCATGAAGTTCCAGGTACTCCTGGTATTTGTTGGCAGCGAAAAGTTCTGCTGCTTTATCGCTAACTGGGTGACCCATGGTTGCGATGTGGAAGGCTGCGTAATCTTTTTCGCCGCTGTCCACTGAGCGAAAGAAGTCGGCGATACACATGTATGGCTCTACTGATTGGCGAGGGTAGGAAAAGCGTGTCTGTTCCACCGTGCGTGTGTCATCTGTCCACACAATGAGATCGTTGCCATCTGAGTTCACCGCAAAATAGCCATACACCACTTGTGGCACGAGGTAGCCACCGGCCTTGGCGGCTGCGAGTAGTTCACGAAGGATGGGGCGAATGCGATCTTTGAATTGCTCGTCATTTTCACCCTCATTGGGTCTGTACTGCCACTGGTTTCTAAACAAGGCTGTCTCGTTGATGTATTCAGCAATCTCATCGAGGCCAATTCCCTTGACCACTTTTGTGCCAAGAAACGGTGGAGTAAACAATTCGTTGTCGGTGACAACTGACGGAGAACGTGAAGGCAAAGTGGAAGGGTCCACTTTTTCTTTGGGTGCCCGTTCAATGAGGCGAGTGCCAAGTTTTCTGCCGTAGTCGGGATCAACGACTTCGCCTGATTTGATGGTCATTAATTTGTCGAGAGTGGAAAGCCCTTCAAAGGCATCTTTGCCGTAGAAGACTCTGCCGTTGTACACCTTGCGAAGATCTTGTTCTACGTAACTGCGCGTGAGAGCAGCGCCTCCAAGTAGCACGGGTATATCGCTGAGTTCTTGGCTGTTGAGTTCCTCGAGATTCTCGCGCATGATGATGGTGGATTTCACTAGCAAGCCACTCATACCGAGTGCATCAGCATTGACTTCCTTGACCTTTTCAATCATCTCTTGAATGCCAATCTTGATGCCAATGTTGTGCACCTCGTAGCCATTGTTGGTACAGATGATGTCCACCAAGTTTTTACCAATGTCGTGCACATCACCCTTCACTGTGGCAAGCACGAGTTTTCCTTTGGCACTGCTTTCACCTGTGGTTTCCATGAATTGCTCTAAGTGCGCAACAGCCATTTTCATAGTTTCTGCGCTTTGCAACACGAAAGGCAACTGCATGCGTCCAGAACCAAAAAGCTCTCCCACCTCGCGCATGCCATCTAGGAGAAAATTATTGATGATGTCGAGTGGTGCAATGTCTTGTGCGCGTGCGGCATCAAGGTCTTCAATCAGTCCCTCGCGGTCACCATCAATGATCCGCTGACGAAGAATCTGTTCAATGGTCCAGTCGGTTTTATCCACGGTTACTGCAGCAACAGAGGAAACTCCAGCAAAGATTTCCAGCAAGGTGGTGAGCGGGTCATAGCCAGGGCTACGACGGTCATATATGAGGTCCTGGCAGACCTTGATTTGTTCCTCCGGGATACGAGCCAGAGGAAGAATCTTGGATGCATGCACAATTGCAGAGTCAAGACCATGTTCGCGTGCTTCATGGAGAAAGACGCTGTTGAGTACTTGGCGTGTTGCAGGACTTAGCCCGAAGCTCACATTTGACAGACCCAATGTGGTGTAACAGCCAGGGATCTCTTTCTTGATGCGCGCGATGGCATCGAGAGTCTCCATACCGTCACGACGAAGATCCTCGTCGCCAGTGCCAATAGGGAAAGTCAATGCATCAAAAATTAAATCGCTAGCTGAGAGACCGTAGCGGGTGGTGGCGATGTCGTGGAGTCGATGAGCAACTTCCATTTTCCACTCAAGGTCTCGTGCTTGACCGCGTTCGTCAATCAACAAACAAATCACTGCTGCGCCGTAATCACGTGCCAATCCAAATACTCGATCAAGTCGACTACCAGGTTCTTCGCCATCTTCAAGGTTGGCGGAGTTCAAAATGCAGCGTCCTCCTGTATGTAGGAGACCTGCTTCCATGACTTCTGGTTCAGTGGAGTCCAGAACTAACGGAACACTTGCTTGGGATGCGAAGCGAGAAGCAATTTCGTGCATATCGACTCGTCCATCTCGACCCACATAATCCACGCAGACGTCAAGAACATGTGACCCTTCACGAATCTGTTCGGTGGCCATCTTGAGACATGTATCCCAGTCTTCGCGCAACATTGCATCGCGGAACGCTTTGGAGCCGTTTGCATTCGTGCGTTCACCAATAATGAGGAAACTGTTGTCTTGTTCCAGTGTGACAGGGGAGTACAGCGATGTCACGCTTGGCTCTGATTCTGGCATTCGTGGTTTACGCTCAACGGCGCGTACGGCCTCGCACACTTGGCGCATGTGTTCTGGAGTTGTTCCACAGCAGCCACCCACTACGCCAATGCCGAGATCGGCAACGTGATGACGATGAAACTCAGCGAGTTGCTCCGGGGTGAGGTCGTAATGGGTTTTGCCATCTACTACCGAGGGCAGTCCTGCGTTGGGAAGAACACTGATGGGGAGTAATGAATGTTCACTGAGATAGCGAAGATGTTCCTGCATCTCAGCGGGGCCCGTTGCACAGTTGATGCCGATGACGTCGGGTTTCATTGCGGCCAATGCTGAATATGCGGCACCAATCTCGGTGCCCACCAACATGCGCCCCGTGGTTTCCATGGTGACTTGTACCTGAATAGGAACTTCGCGACCACAGTCTTTCATTGCTTGGCGACATCCTTGCATTGCTGCTTTGATCTGCAGCAAATCCATACATGTTTCGATGAGGAAAAGATCTACGCCACCATCGAGGAGTCCGCGTGCTTGTTCGGCGTAGGCATCGCGTAATTCCGCAAAACCAATGTGGCCAAGACTGGGCAACTTTGTTCCAGGACCCATAGAGCCAGCAACATAACGAGGACGACCGTCCCGTTCATAGGTATCAGCGACACGCCGCGCGATTTCAGCAGCGGCGACATTGAGTTCATAGGCACGCTCAGGAATGTCGTATTCAGTCAGGACAGTGGAGAAGCTTCCGAAGCTTGCAGTTTCAATGGCATCAACTCCTGCATCAAGGAATGCCGCATGCATTGCTTCAATGACATCAGGGCGCGAGAGGCACAACATCTCGTTGCACCCCTCGAGCGATTCCCCACCAAAGTCTTGGGGACCTAAATCAAGATCTTGGACAAAGGTGCCAAAGGCCCCGTCAAAAACAATTACTCGATCCCGAATGGCATCTAAATATGGCTGGCGCGTCATGACGACTTATACGCTAGTTGGCTAAGAGGCCGATAAGCAGTGTGCCATGGGGTTTATCGCCAGATGACACATGCGCAAATGCACAACATCTGGGCTTGGGGCTTTAGAGTCGTGATATGGCGCGCGAGAAGATTTACACCCGTGAAGGTGATGACGGCACAACAGGTCTGTTTTACGGGGGTCGTGTTCCTAAAGACAGTGAGTTGCCTCGTGCATATGGCGCAGTCGATGAAGCGCAAGCCGTGATTGGTTTAGTGCGTACGGCAGCAGGTCATGGCTCAGACGTTGATGCCATTGTGGTCCCCATCATGAAGGATCTCTATGTGTTGATGGCCGAGTTGGCCACTTTGCCTGACAACCGACACAAGCTCACCCCTGGCTTAAGCAGTGTGACCTCTGAGATGGTGGATCGCCTTGAAGCCATCATTGATGACCTCGACACCAAGTTTGAGCCACCGACTGAGTTTGTTGTTCCCGGTGAACACCCCGTTTCTGCGTGGTTAGATTTCGCTCGCACAACTGTGCGCCGTGCGGAACGTCAGGCGTTTGGAGCAGCACCTCCACCTTCTTATGTTGTGCCCTATCTCAATCGCTTGAGTGACTTGCTGTGGACGATGGCTCGTTGGCAAGAGGGCGTCTCACGGCCAGTCAAGAGCCTCTAAGCCGTCTGGCTCAAACAAGGTTCACTCACCTCCCTTAGAGTAGGGATATGCGTACTTCGTTTACTTCTGTCACGACACTGCCCGCCAAGATTGATGCCCTAGTAGTAGGTATTGCATCTTCGGGTGCGCTCCCGGCAGGTCTTGGATACACCCGCGCCGAGTTGTCGGCAATTGGCTTCGACGGTCGTTGTTGTCAAACCACGGTTATTCCAGCCAGTACAAAATCTCCAGTGCGAGTTTTAGTCGGTCTTGGTGAGATGAATGCTCTCAATGCGAACACCTTGCGTCTGGTAGCCGCAGCGGCAGCTCGTGCAAGTGCTCGTTATGCAAAAGTGGCAACCACTTTGGTATCAGATGCACGAGGAAATGCCAAAGACAATGCACAGTCCGTAGTTGAAGGAATGGCGTTGGCGTTGCACCGTTATGTGGATCTTAAGAACGACAAAAGCTCATTGCCGACATTGACCTCTGTGGTGTTGGTTGCACGTGCATCTGGCGCACAGGTGAAGACAGGGATGGCAAACGGTATTGCAACAGCAACTGCAGTGTGTACCGCACGAGATTTTGCAAACACTCCACCATCACATTTGACAGCCTCGCAATTTGCAGTCCATGCAGAAGAAATTGCGCGTAAGAGTGGATTGAAGTCCACGGTCTATAACCGTGACCAACTTGTTGCAATGGGATGTGGCGGTCTTGTAGGTGTGAATGCGGGAAGTGTTGAGCCACCGCGCATGGTGAAATTGGAATATCGCCCCACGGGCGCGCGCGGCCACGTGGTGTTGGTGGGTAAAGGCGTGATGTACGACTCAGGTGGTATCTCATTGAAGCCCAGCGATGCGAGCCATGCATCTATGAAAATGGATATGAGTGGCGCAGCGGCAGTTCTTTCCACGATGGGTGCATTACGCGCACTTAAAGTTAAGACCAAGGTCACCGCATTTTTGATGTGCACCGACAACCTTCCAAGTGGCAGTGCAATGAAACTTGGCGACGTTCTCACAATGCACAATGGCAAGACCGTAGAAATTCACAACACTGACGCAGAAGGTCGTTTGGTTCTCGCAGATGGTTTGAGTTTGGGAACACAATTGAAGCCCGATGCCATGATTGACATCGCGACCCTGACCGGTGCATGTATGGGCGCCTTGGGCAAAAAGATGGCTGGCGTTTTTGGTAACAACAGTGGCGTGGTGGACCAAATCAAACAAGCGAGTGCTCGTACTGATGAACTTGTTTGGGAACTTCCTTTGTTTGCCGATTACCGCAGGCTTCTTGATTCGAATGTGGCCGACATGCGCAACATTGGTGGACCATTGGCTGGCGCCACGACCGCTGCGCTTTTCCTTTCAGAATTCGTCGCTGATATTCCATGGGCACACCTCGATATTGCTGGTCCGATGGAAGCAGATGGAGATGATGGCTGGCTCAACCGCGGTGCGACTGCCTACGGAACACGTTTGCTGATTGATTTCTGTGCACAGTTCAAAAAGCCAGCAGCAACAAAAAAGAAGTAAATAAACCTTCTAATTCTGCAGCGCCATGAGATGTTCAGCTGCAGAACCGAGGTGATCGTTCCATTCCTGAAGAGATTGTGGTTCCGTAAATGGAACAATCACAAACTTCGATGCACCTTTAGAGACGAAATTCTCAATAGATGCACGTAGTGCATCCCAGCCAGATGGGACCAGCACAGACACATCATCAAGATCTGGACGACGTGCTTTGAGTCCAGCGAGTAGATGTGGGGAAGTTGGACCTGGTGTGTAGGGAAGCAATACCCCAAAATGTTCTGGGTCTATTTCTCTGTTGTGTTCCTCTGCAATGCGTGTCACGGTCTGCCAACCTTGTGCAGCATCATCTGGTGTCACAAAAGAAGGTAACCATCCATCAGCCAGTCGACCGACACGACGCAGTTCGCTATCGGCAATTCCCCCTAACCACACTTCAGGTGGTTGTTGAATTGGCTTGGGCAACACGGTGACATTGTCGTAATGGAAGTGTTCACCGTGGAAAGTCACAGTCTCATCCATCCAACATGCTCGCATTATTTCCAACGCTTCATTGAAGATCTTTGCGCGCGTGCTTCTTTCCACACCGAAAGCTTGTTGTTCGTGAGGATCTGCAACACCAAGGCCAAATGCGGGCAATAGGCGCCCTTGCGACATGCGGTCCAGAGTTGCAAGTTCTTTGGCAAGAAGAATGGGGTTGCGACCAGGCAACACCATCACACTCATGCCAATCTTCAACTTCTTTGTGCGTGCAGCAGCCATTGACATAGCCACTACTGGGTCTGGGGCAGATCCGCTGATGCGTTCGCTGAGCCACAAACTGTCGAAATGAAGAGCCTCTAGGGTGTCAACTACGTCAAGGAAGACTGAGTCGTTGAGTTGTGTTCTCACTCCGAGGCCAAAACCAATGCGCACTTTCACTTTCCCATGCTGTCACAGATGGTCTCACGCTCTAGCCTCGGCGTATGTCTATTTCTGCTGATTTCGATCCCATTGCTCAGTTTCGCCTCGACGGAAAAGTGGCAATAGTGACAGGTGCATCATCTGGGCTTGGTGCCAGGTTTGCACGGGTTCTTCACGCTGCCGGCGCAACCGTAGTGATCACAGCACGGCGCCTTGATCGACTCCAAGATCTCTCTCGACAACTACCTCGTTCTTTCCCTATTGCGTGTGATGTGTCAGAAGCTGAACAACGCGAGAACTTAGTGGCCGATGTGATGCGTGAGTTTGGTCGCATTGATGTTTTGGTGAATAACGCAGGAATAGGAATCGTGACACCAGTGGAGCGCGAGTCATTGGAAGATTTCGAAAGTGTGTTGCAAGTGAACACCACAGCGGTGTGGCACCTGGCCAAGCTCTGTGGACAACACATGGTGGCCCAAGGTTCTGGATCGGTCATCAATGTAGCCAGTGTGTTGGGTCTTGTGGGCTCTACACCCATCAAGCAAGCGAACTATGTGGCAAGCAAGCACGCAGTGATTGGAATCACAAAAGAGTTGGGTTTGCAGTGGGCGCGCAAGGGTGTGCGTGTGAACTCGCTGTGCCCCGGTTGGTTCCTCACGGAGATGACCTCTGGAATGGAGTCAGATGAAGGCGCAAAGAAACTCATCGCGCAGAACTCACCCATTCCTCGCATGGGACACGAACACGAACTCGACGGCGCTTTGCTCTTTATGGCAAGTGATGCATCCACATTTATGACTGGTCAAGAAGTGGTTGTTGATGGTGGTTGGACCGCTCGATGACTCAACAGCCCGGTGCGTTGAGCGCGCGTGAGGTTCTTGCATCACCGGGAGTAAAACCTCTGATGGCGGCAAGCACGGTGCTGTACACCGGCGTGTTGTTGCAAGCCACCGCGTTGGGAAAGAACGTTTTTGATATCACAGGATCTGAATTAGATATTGGCTGGCTAGGTCTTGCCGAATTTGTTCCTGCTGCACTTTTGGTATTAATCACCGGAACAGTTGCCGATCGATTTAATCGCCGCATCGTGTCCATGCTTGCCCAAAGTGGGGAGATGTTCTGTTCGTTGTTGTTAATGCTCTATGCATTAACTGAACCAACATCGACTTTGCCAATCTTTGGCATTGTTGTGTTGTTTGGAGTCTTTCGTGGTTTTCTTGCACCTGCAATGCGTCCGATTGCCGCAATGATTGCCCCCGACGGCGGTTTGCCTCGAGTGATCGCTTTATATGGCGCGACCTGGACAGGAGCGGCCATTTTTGGGCCAGCGCTTGCGGGTTTTTTGTATTCAGTACATCCCGCTACGGCTTATGGTGCAGCAGCCGTATTGATTGGGATTGCAATCTCTTTGATGTCGCGAATTCACGTGGCATCAACACAAACACCCGGGGGTCCGCGACCCACTATTCGCGACGCCATCCAGGGTTTAGTTTTTATTCGTCGCACTCCAGTACTTCTTGCAGCAATCTCATTAGATCTGTTTGCTGTGTTGGCAGGTGGTGCGGTGGCATTGTTGCCAGTGATCGCTGAAGAACAACTCAATGTGGGCGATGTTGCCTATGGCTGGTTGCGCGCTGCCGGCGGAATTGGCGCAGCACTGACAGCGATACTTTTATCTTTCCGTCCTGTGCGGTCCAAGGTGGGACGCACGCTCATTGTGGCGGTGGGAGTATTTGGAATATCCACATTGGTATTGGGAGTAACAACTAGCTATTGGATTGCATTCATTGCCGTCATGGGAGCAAATAGCGCAGACATGATCAGTGTGTTTATTCGTGGTTCTCTTGTGCCGCTCGTGACACCAGATGAAAAGCGGGGACGAGTGTCTGCAGTAGAAAATGTCTTTATTGGTGCATCGAATGAACTTGGGGCATTCGAATCTGGTGCGGTGTCAAGCCTTGTAGGAACTCCTGCAACAGTGATTGGTGGAGGAGTGGCGACGATTGCCGTTGCTGGTCTGTGGTGGGTGGCGTTTCCTTCGCTGCGCAAAGTAGACACCTTCGATGAGCTGGAGCCATCACAGGACTAGTCTTCTTGTATGTCTGAAGTTCTCAACAAAGTCGAAGAAAAGGTATCTGCAATCACTAAACGCGGCATCGTTGCAGAGTTCAAAGCATTTGTTAACCGAGGAAATGTGGTTGACGTTGCGGTTGCATTCGTGATGGGTGCTGCATTCAAGACAGTTGTTGATTCATTTGCTGGCAGTGGAACAAGCCCTGGCATTTTAGGAGGTCTCATTGGGGCCATTTTTGGCGGTGAACAGCCCGACTTCTCTAAACGAGTTTTTACCATTAACGGCAGCGATATTCCGTTAGGGGCTTTTGCAACTGCTTCGATGAACTTCTTCTTTGTTGCGCTTGTTCTGTTTATGGTTGTGAAGTTGTACAACCGCATCCGTGATAAAGCGGGCGAGGAGGAAGTAGGTACAGATGTATCTACAAATGATTTACTGATAGAGATCCGTGATGAATTGCGCAAAGCCAGGGGTGAGATGCCTCTTGATACCAACTCAGATAAGTGACTGGTAGATAAAGTCCGATCCCGCTGACCATTGTTTAGTGGTCAGAACCAATAACCTTGGGGAGTTATGTATACCCCCCGTGTTCGCATTGCCGCTCTAGTTCTGTGCAGTGCTTTGATTCTTGGTGCCTGTAGTTCATCGGAACCCTCTGGCGGTGCTGGTGTTCTTGAGTATGTAGGTCGAATTCCCGGTGTTCAGGCAGATGGCTCAGGGGTAGTCGTTGATGGAGTGCGGGCAGACCTTCCCATGTTGGACGGCGAAGTGTTAGGGCCACGAGCAAGTGGAAATCGAGTTCTCATCATTGGTGATTCAATTTTTGAATCAACGTCTCGTCGATATGGTGGCGAAATGTGCGCGGCACTAGTGCCGATGGGGTGGAGAGTTGCTGTGGAGGCCAAGTCAGGAGAACTTGTCGGGTTCGGCCGAACGGTGATTCGTGAACGCATCAACGAAGGTTGGGATGCTGCGGTCGTTTTCTTGGGTACAAACTTTGGCGGCGATCAAGTCAACTATGAGCGAGACCTCACTCGTATCGTGGATTCATTGGCGCCACGACCCACGCTTCTTCTCACCGCGACATTGTTTAGAGATTCTATGAAACTAGTGAATGAATCAATTCGTCGCGTTGCTTCGCTATATCCAAATGTCTCGGTGCTTGACTGGGGCACCGCGTCATTGCAGGCGGGTCTATTGAGTCCCGACAAGATTCACCCCACCGATTCAGGGAGAAAGGTTCTTGTTGCATCAGTTGCGTCAGCACTGGGGAACGCGCCAAAGACTCCAGGGTCGTGTCTGGTGTCAATGTCTGAATTGCCACTCGACGAGGAAAGTGTGACCACTTCTACAACTATCCAAGATGCAGAAGATTCCTCACCAACTGTCACTGTCGCTCCTGCCCCGACAACGGATCAATAGTGCTTCAAGTACAAGACCTCACCGTGGAAGTCGGTGGAAGAAATGTGGTTGAATCTGCCACCTTCACCATCATGGCGCGCGACAAAGTAGGAATTGTGGGGCGCAACGGCGCCGGCAAGACCTCGATGTTCAAAGTGCTGGGAGGCGATGCCGAACCAGCACGAGGAAAAGTAACAAGAAGTGGCGCGTTTGGGTATCTCTCACAAGACCCACGTACTTCGCCAGAGATGGAGAAAAAGCCAGCCATTAGCCATGTTCTGTCTGGGCGCAACATTGACGGTGATCTTGAGCGGCTAGAAAAATTACGAATCGCTATGGAAGAGAGCAGCGATGAAAAAAATGTTGCTCGTTTTGCCAAAGCCGAAGAAGATTTCAATCTCAAAGGCGGATACTCAGCTGAGAGCGAAGCGCGATCGATTGCTGCTGGTCTCGGGCTACAGGCAACTCGCTTAGATTTACCACTAGGCGTGCTTTCGGGTGGAGAACGGCGCCGTGTGGAACTTGCACGTATTTTGTTTGCTGGAAGTGACATGTTGCTTCTTGATGAACCGACAAACCACTTAGACCTTGATGCAAAAACATGGCTTTTAAACTTTTTGCGTAACTACAAAGGCGCTCTTCTTGTTATTAGCCACGACTTGGAATTGCTAGATGAAGCAATCACGCGCGTGTTGCATCTCGATCGTCCAGATGAAGATGATGTTGGGGCGGTATTTGAGTATCGCGGCACGTATAGCCAATACAAGAGATCACGTGCCGAAGATGAAGCGCGAGCGGAGAAAAAGGCATCAATGCAGGCCAAAGAAGTAGCTCGTTTGCAAGAAGTAGTGGACCGTTTTGGTGCAAAGGCTTCCAAGGCCACCATGGCACACAGCATCGAAAAACGCATTGCTCGAATTGAATCTGGTGGAACTGCTGCGCGAAAAAAAGACCGCGTGTTGAATGTGAAGTTTCCCGATCCTCCTCAAAGCGGCGTCACAGTGATTGAAACCAAGGGACTAAGTAAGGGCTATGGAGGTCCATCGGTATTTGAAGATGTCACTTTCGATGTAGGTCGTGGTGAGCGCTTGTTGGTGTTGGGATTAAATGGTGCAGGAAAAACATCGTTGTTGAGAATTCTCGCTGGCCA
>B570J29032_109957907_pt1 | contig 10999 bp, 7 predicted proteins | sample LakMenEpi16Nov12_FD_29032 | JGI IMG/M metagenome (IMG submission 29032)
TATGATCTGTTGGAATTAAAAGTGAATTTGGTGGGGTGGCTTGCCTGCTCCCGCTGATTGCGGTTAGCATTGTAGACGGATGGCTAGAGGTTAACCATTCTTGCCAAGGCAAACATATCGAATTCGCTAAAACTATTGGAAACGCAGGATCCAGTCTAAGGAACTTTGGAAAATGTCAAGTCAACGCGTCGTACAATTGGCATTGGTGCAGATGAGCTGCTCGACTGACAAGCAGGCGAACGTAGACAAGGCACTAGACCGTGTTGCAGAGGCTGCCCAGCAGGGAGCCAACATTGTGTGCCTGCAAGAGGTGTTCAACACTCAATATCCTTGCCAAAGCGAAGACTTCACGAATTTTGACCTTGCCGAACCGCTTGATGGGCCGACCAGTCAGAGCTTGCAGAAGGTGGCAAAGCAGCATGGTGTTGTGATCACTTGTTCGATTTTCGAGCGGCGAACGCAGGGCCTATACCACAACACTGCTCTTACTTACGATGCCGATGGAGAACTGGTAGGCGTGTATCGGAAGATGCATATACCCGACGATCCGTTGTACTACGAGAAATTTTATTTTACTCCTGGGGACCTGGGTTTTACCGTCGCTAGAACGCGATATGGCTGTCTGGGTGTTGGCGTTTGTTGGGATCAGTGGTACCCGGAGACCGCTAGGCTGCTGGCATTGCGGGGAGCCGAAATCCTGCTGTACCCAACAGCCATCGGCTGGCACCACTCGGAGCGCGAGTCACTTGGGCGCGTGCAGCACGACACCTGGGAAACCTCCATGCGGGCCCATGCTATCGCTAACGGGTGTTTTGTAGGAGCGACCAATCGAGTTGGCATTGAGGGTGGATTGCAGTTCTGGGGTGCATCTTTCGTCGCAGATCCGCACGGACAACTGCTACATCGAGCCAGCCAATTGGACGAAGAAATCGTGATTGCTCGATGCGATTTGAATTCGATGGATTCCATTCGAACCCATTGGCCATTCCTGAGAGACCGCCGCATCGATGCCTACGGTGACCTCGCTCGCCGCTTTATCGACTAAGTAGGCCCCGTGTGGCGAGCGTCTGCTTTTCAGCTTATTCTTCTATGCTTTTGCCGCTGGTAGGGTATCTTGATACGCCCCATCCGATTAGATTCGTAGCTGTAGCGAAAATCCAAGATTGTTTTCCAATAACGAATATCGATATGAATCACTTTCGAACGCTTCTAATACTGATCCCAACTTTTTGCTTGTTCACATCGGCAGCTAGCATCCCGATTGCTCAAGGTGCTGGATTGACTGTGGGCTCCAAAGCGCCAGATTTGAACATCGAGCATTGGCTGAGTGACGGAGGCGGAAAGTTCAAGCCGCTGAAAGAGTTTCAGCCGGGCAAGATCTATGTGGTTGAATTCTGGGCAACTTGGTGTGGTCCTTGCAAGGCTTGCATGCCGCATTTGGCTGAATTGCAGAAGATGCACGCTGAACAGGGAGTTCAAATCATCAGCGTCAGCGACGAGGAGCTGGAGACCGTCCAAGAGTTCCTAGGTAGTGATGTGCCCGCCGGAATGTTGCGATCCATGCAAGCGGCAAACGAATCCACGGATCCATCACTCGCGCCATCAACTCAGGGCGAACCAAAGGCGATGACCTTTCAGCAGTTAACCTCCGCCTACTGTTTAACAACAGATCCCGATCAATCGACTTATAAAGACTACATGGAAGCATCGGCCGAAGGTGGCATTCCAACCTCGTTTCTAGTCGGTAAACAGGGGATTATCGAATGGATTGGCCATCCGATGGAGATCGATCAACCGTTGGCCGATCTGATCGCAGATCGCTGGGATCGAGAAGCCTTTCTGAAGTCACGGAACGAGAAAAAGTTTGTCGAGGAATCGCTTGAGGAGGTTTATAGACTGCTAGAGGCCGAAAAATACGACCAAGCAATGCGTAACATGGACGACCTAATCAAGCAAACTCAGGCCAGCGATATGAACATGGGTTTGAAGATGATGAAGTTGGAGTTGCTGATACAACTGGATGCTTCCAAAGCGGTACGTCAGTTCAACGAGATCACCGCTGGACTAGACAGCGCAGAAACGCTGAATGGTATAGTTTGGACAATTGTTGAACTTGCTTCTAACGATCAATACGAAATCAGTAACGAATTGATCGATGCTGCTGTTACAGCCACCAAGAAGGCTATCGATCTTTCGCCGAAAGACGGCACCATTTTGGACACGCTTTCGCACCTGCACTACTTGAAGAAAGATCTGGATTCAGCGATCGAAGTGCAGACTCGAGCCGTTGAACTCAATCCGGAACTTGGTGAAATGAAAGAGTTCTTGGAGAAACTGAAGTCGGAAAAGAAGCAAAGCAAGTAGAACGCAGCCTGTTTTCTTGCAATAGGATAAACACCTTTGCCAATCGCCATTATACATGCACTCCATTTTGAACATCATTGCCATTGAATTAGCCAATCGCTGAAGTCAGGATTAAGTAAATCGCTGGTCATGAACACGCAGGTGAACCCAGAATCCGATCGACCGCTTGATGCCCAGTCCACTGAGCCAGCGCGAGACGAAGCCATTCAATCGCCTCATGATCGACTGGTTAATCAAACGCTACAAGAAATCGAAGCCGCCCGAACACTTCTGGCAAAGCATCTTCCGAGCGAAGTGGTCCAGCACTTGGAACTTCAGACGCTGGCTCCGGTCGACACCAGCTTCATCGACCAGAGTCTCAGGCGTCGCTTTGCCGATCGACTCTTTTCGGTCGAGGTCTCCCGGGAAGTCGTCCAGAGTCTGGGAATGAAGACCAGCTATGTCAACGTGTTTGTCCTGATTGATCATAAGAGTACCGACGATCCTCACACTTTAATCCAGATGCTGGGCTATATCGTTCGGATTTGGGAAAGGGCCATGAGCAACTCGATGCCGCTGGTCCCGATCCTTCCGTGGGTGATTTACAACGGGGTTAGTCCTTGGCGAGCCAGCAAGAGCTTGTCAGAACTGATTCCGGTGCCTGAGAGTTGGAAACGGTACGTACCGGCCTTGGAAGTGCCCATTCTAGACATTAGCCGAATGGACGATGATGCCATGGCTGGCAATCTGAATTTGCAAGTTACCTTGACGCTGCTAAAATATGGTCGAGAGGCCAATTTAGAGGAAGTACTTCGCTGGCTGTTTGATCTGGCGTCTCAAGTCATCAGTCCACAGCAGGCCAAAGGTCTGCTCGATACGATCCGAGTATACGTGATGTCGGTCAGTCCAATTGTGGGGGAACAGAAGATGAACGAATTGGTATCCGAATTCTGGCCAGTCCAGCCCGAACCCGGCTCGGTTGCCGACCAGTTGATCAAGAAGGGCGAAGCCAAGGGCATAGCAATAGGTGAAGCACGTGGTGAGGCACGTGGTGAGGCACGTGGTGAGGCACGTGGTGAAGCTAGGGCAAGTGCCAATACGATTCGAATCCTTCAATCGATTCTGTGCCTTTCCGAATCGTCCGATGATGAGTTGGCAGACAAGAGCCTGGAGGAACTGAAAGTGATGATTGAGTCTTTAAGAGAGCAGATTAGTGGTCGCCCTCCGGTATGAAGGCAAACAATCAACAGGCTCGCCTTTGTCACTTCATCGCCAATTCAATTGCTTTGCAGGCTTGCTGCTGAGTTACCCCCGCAACCAGTTCGACTTGCCCTAATTGTTGCGTGGGTAAGATGAACCGTAGGGTGCCGTGATGAACCTTTTTGTCATGTTGCATTGCCTGCCAAATTGTTTTGGGGTCTGTTTGTGGCCAGACGACTGGCAACCCTAACTTTTCAAGCAAACTTTGTTGTCGAGCGACAAACCGACAGTCGACTCGTCCCAGAATCTCTCCCAATAGGGCAGCCGTGTGCATCCCCATCGAAACCGCTTCGCCGTGCAGCCAAGTACCATATCCCGCAGTCGTTTCAATGGCGTGCGCAAAGGTGTGTCCATAGTTCAAAATGGCCCGTCTTCCCGTGATCTCCCTTTCATCTTCTTGAACAACTATGGCTTTAGCTCGGCACGACTGCGTGATAATCCAGTTCAGAGTGGCTGAGTCACGCTGGAGGACGCTTTGCCAATTTTGCTCCAAATAGTCAAACACTTCGGGCAGCAAAATCACGCCATATTTGACAACTTCAGCTAATCCGGAAGCGAACTCCCGGCTCGGCAAACTATCTAGTGTTGTCGTGTCGATGAAGACCAAGCCAGGCTGCCAAAACGATCCTACAATATTCTTGGCTCCTGGCAGATTGATTCCCGTTTTTCCTCCAACGCTCGAATCAACTTGGCTCAGCAACGTGGTTGGCACCTGAACAAGCGGTATTCCGCGAGCAAATGTGGCGGCCGCAAAACCGGCCAAGTCTCCCACCACTCCACCACCCACAGCCACTAACAAACTGCCACGGTCGGTGTGAGCTTGGAGCATCTGTTGCCAAAGATCTGCCAACACCTGGATGCTCTTACTTTCTTCGCCGCTGGCGACGGGGATATTGGTGATACGTATTCCCTGATTTGTTAGGCTACGACAATGGGTCTGAGCGTAGTCTGCTACATTCTGGTCGAAGACGACCACAACATGCTTGTTTTGAGGAAAAGCTTGACGCACCAAAGATGCAAAGTCTGCGGTGTTGTCAGTGATGTGGATCGAGTAGCTGCGCTCAGCCAGTTGCACTCGGAGGCTATCGTGGGTTGTCATCTTTCTATTTACCTTCAGTCAACTGCTTTAGCAGATTTAGGCCATGCTTCCAAAGGGCGACGGTGGCCGTGTCTTGCTTGGGTTGGTAATGGATGATATCAGGCGAAGCACGTACCAAGGCTCGAGCCTGATCGACTCCTTGCAACTCTCCACACCCCACAGCTTGCATCAGAATGTTGCCCAGTGCAGTTGCCTCGACTGGACCTGCCACCACTGGTAGACCACAAGCGTCAGCAGCCAATTGACACAACAGTTGATTACGAACACCGCCACCAACGATGTGTACCACCTTCAACTCCACCCCCACGATCTCTTCCAGCATCTCCAGCACCATCCGATAACGAAGTGCAAGGCTCTCCAAAGCACATCGTATGACTTCGCCTTCATTTTGTGGTTCGCGCTGGCCGGTTCGCTTGCAGAATTGTCTGATTGCTTTGGGCATGTCCGCCGGAGCGCTAAAGGTCGGGTCGTCTGGGTCGATAACCGCAGTCATGCTGGTGGCTTGGCTTGCCATGCGAGAAAGTTCACTCCACCCAAGATCACGTCCCTCGCGACGCCACTGCTCGCGGCATTGCTGCACAATCCACAAACCCGAAATATTCTTCAATAGGCGGACGCTTCCAGCCACTCCGCCTTCGTTAGTAAAATTGTATTTTTGACAAGCTTGGCTCAAGTTGGGTTCGGCTAGTTCCATTCCCATTAAAGACCACGTGCCACAACTGATGTAACACCAATCAGATCTTGCCTGAGCGAATGATTGCGCGGGAACGGCAAGTACAGCCGAACCGGTATCGTGTGTGGCTGGTGCCACAACCTTCACATTTCGATTCAATTGTGTCCGCTGCGACACTTCCGATGTCAGCGTTCCAAGAACCGAGCCCGGCTGAATCGGACGTTGGAATATCTTGGCGGGAATCTGCAAGGCTTGAATCACTGGTTGGCACCAATCACAATTGCGCGGATCGAGCAGTTGAGTCGTGGAAGCGTTGGTAAATTCGTTACATTTTTGACCGCACAACAGAAAGTGCAGGTAGTCAGGAATCATCAGAAAGTGTTCAGCGATGTCCAGCAGCGGCGACCGATCGATGCGCATGGACAGCAACTGATAGGCGGTGTTCAGTTCCATAAATTGCAGACCGGTATGATGAAAAATCTCCTGCCGGCTCATGCGCCTGAAGGCCTGATTCATCATGCCTTGTGTTCGGGCATCACGATAACTAAAGGCAGGTCCGACCAAATCGTCATTGCGATCCAAGAGTACATAGTCCACGCCCCAGGTATCGACGCCCACGCTGGCGATCCGGTCACCAAATCTCTGAGCAGCGGTCTGCAGTCCGATCTGAATTTGATCCCACAGCCCAACCAGATTCCAAACCAGTCGGCGGCCGAGTTGCCGTGGTCCATTTTCGAACCTGTGCAGTTCCTCCAGCACCACTGCCGAATCCTGAAGATATCCCGCAAGAACTCTACCACTAGAGGCTCCCAGATCAACCGCCAGATGGATTGGGTTTCGAATTATTTCCATGGTTTCTTTCATATTGCAAAATGCAATTCTCTTTTACCCAAACGTTATTAAATTTGCTCTGGTCTCATCGTTTGGAGTATTCTTCCAGGTCGTCGGCTCGCAGACTGATTCGTCCAATGCCTTCGCACTTCCCACTTTCGATGCTGACATCCAGCCATGTAGCGCTGACCCGAACATCCTCTTTGGCCACATGGAATGGTAGCGGCAAGGAGGTCAATGCCGACTCGGTTACCGCCTGTATGTTTCGTCCAATGATACTTTCAAACGGACCGGTCATTCCCACATCGCACTGGAACGCAGTGCCACCAGGGAAAATCTGGTCGTCAGCCGTAGTGACATGGGTGTGTGTCCCCAAGACGGCGCTAACGCGGCCATCCAAGAATCGCCCCATCGTTTGTTTGTCGCTGGTGGCTTCTGCGTGAAAGTCGACAAAGCGAATACGTACATCCTGAGGCAATTTTGATAGTTCATTCTCGACAGCCTGAAAAGGACAGTCGACCGGTTTCATGAACACTCTTCCCAAAGCGCTGATCACGGCCACTCGGATGTTCGGCCTTGGCGCAAGTAGCATGTGCGTTGGCCCAACCGCTTGGGATGGCAAATTACAGGGGCGAACCATATTACTGCTGGACTTCAGCACTTCCAAGATCTCCTGCTTCTTGTACAGGTGATCCCCAAGCGTGATTCCGTGATAACCGGCTTGGACTAGCCTTTTGTAGTCAGCCATCCTCACTCCGGAACCGTCCGCCGCGTTTTCTGCATTGACCAGTAGGCACTCCGCCTGCAGTTCATTACGAAACCATGCCGCTGCCAGACAGGCAGCCTTGACGCCTGGCTTTCCCACAGTATCGCCAACAAACACGATACGAAGTTGGTTGGCTTTGGGTGCCGAAAGTTGGGTTTCTATCACGATCTTGCAACACTTAATTCAAATCGCCCGTTCTTGGATCTCCAGCGATCAATCTTCTGTATTTATCGCGCAACCTCACTGAATCGGGATTCTCTGACCACAGTGACTTTGATCTCGCCTGGGTAAGTCAATTGCTGTTCGAAGGCTCTTGCGATGTCATGGCAAATCTTAGCAGCTCTTGCATCGTCGGTGTCTCTCGAACTGGCGATCACGCGTAGCTCTCGACCGGCCTGGATAGCAAACGCCTGCTCGACGCCTTCAAAGCCCCTAGCAATCGCCTCTAGTTCTTCCATACGCTTGATGTACCGTTCTAGCGACTCGCGACGCGCACCGGGACGTGACGCGCTGCATGCATCGGCCGTGGCAACCAGTAGAGTGTATGGATAGTCGCTGGTCAGTTGATCATGGTGACCTAGCGCTGCATGCACGACAATTTCCTTTTCGCCGTGGCGCTTCAGCAGATCAGCTCCGATCTTGGGATGGCCACCTTCCAGTTCGTGATCTGCAGCCTTGCCAATATCGTGCAGTAATCCAGATCGTCTGGCCAGCTCAGGGTCCAGTCCGATCATTTCTGCCATCATGCCGGACAAAAAGGCAACTTCAATGCTATGCTGCAGAACATTTTGACTGTAACTGGTGCGGAAGTACAGTCGCCCCAACATGTAGATGACCTTTTCGTGCAACCCAGCCACGTCCACCTCTTCGGCCGCCTCCTGACCTTTGCGTCGAATCAGTTTCTCGATTTCGGCAGTTGTTTCACCTACGATCTCCTCGATACGAGTCGGGTGAATGCGTCCATCGGCGATCAGCTTTTCAAGCGATCTGCGACCGATTTCGCGACGCACCGGGTCAAAGCCGCTGACGATTACCACTCCGGGAGTGTCGTCGATGATCACGTCGACGCCGGTTGCCTTTTCAAAGGCTCGAACATTTCGACCTTCACGACCGATAATGCGACCTTTCATTTCGTCGCTGGGTATATCAATCGTGCTGGTAGTGCTGTCGGCCGTGTGAGCGGCAGCATAACGCTGCATAGCCGTTAATAGAATTTCCTGCGCCTTCTGGTCGGCCATCTCGGCCACCCTTCGCTCGTGCTTAAGAAGTCGCGTGCCAATTTCTTGTTGCAATTCTCTTTCAAGCGTCTTTAGCAATCGGCTGCTGGCCTCCTCCTTGCTCAACCCAGATAGTCGCTGTAGTTCGTTGGCCTGAGTCTTCAGAATCTGGTCAAGTTGCTCCGACTTTCGGCTGGCTTCCTGAACCTTCTCGGCAAAGCGACGCTGGTTGGCCTCGACCATCTTTTCCTGTTTACGCAAGCCGTCTGCTGACTGCTGCAGCGTATCTTCGCGGCGATCCAGCGCTGCCTCTCGTTTTTGCAACTGCTCGCGCTGCTTATTGGCCTCGACCTCCAGTTCGCTCTTGTGCTTCAGCTCGTACTCCTTAGCTTCTAGCTCGGCACGACGCTTCAGATTCTCCGATTCGTTACGTGCCTGATCCAAAATACTTCGAGATTGAGACTTAAGATCTTTGCCGCGCATGAAGTAGAACAGCACAACTAAGACGGCACCCACCAGGGCACCAATTGCTGCCCAGGCTGGCGTAGGCAGTGGGCTAGCAGCTTGCCCTAATAACATGCTGATCGAAGCATGTGATTGGTAACAACCGTCGCTGAACCACTGAAGAATATAGACTCTAGACAAATAGGCCTCCACAGACACCTCCTCTAATCATCATGATCCGACACTCAGCCGGCGCAAGAGATCCTGGTGGCTAAGCGAAGCCCCTTTCGTGCGGGCCACCAACGGTCGACAAAGCGAGAATTTTTGTCGGCCAAGTGCGGCCCTAAAGCACGGACTTTCACATCCATAGAATGAATCTGTTACTTCGCGTTCAGATGCTGGCTGGTCGACCCAACCCATTTCTCAAACACTGAAAACCGCTGAAGCCACTGCCGATGGTGCTGCAAATCCCTAGGGATCTCCAACTCCAAGCCGACTGGCCCATGAGCTTTCGGCGGCCAGAATCGCTCACACCCTCGCTTGCTAAATCGATGATCACTGTTTGGCAGCAGGCTATGGTCAGCCTGACAAACAGCAAGTCGTCGCAAGCGATGTATGCTTGGCAAAGTCCAGCTAGCAATAGAAATCCCATATAGCCACAAAATGGCTACCAGGAAGCTCACTGCAACAACTAACAATCCAAGGTGCATCTGGAAAAGCCCCGCAAGTGTTGTAGCTGGCCAGTTGAACCGGCTGTGCAAACAACTTGGGTATGAGAACTAATTAAATACCTGAGTAAGCTGATTCATTCCGGGACATAGAAGCCAATCGGATTCTACTGCGCTGCGGGGTGTCGAATTTGTTTATTAATACTATCCTGCAAAATGCAGCCGCAAACTGCCAGATAACATGTCAACCCAACTGCACACGGACCAGGATTCCAAATCTGTTATCCTTTCGAAGAACAAAAGCAGAATCCTGAACTGCAAAAATAGAATGACAGCATCCCATTTTGCAATGGTCAACAATGTACCGAACAGGGTGGGTCTGTGCAAGTCGATAGGGGGGATTCGAGGCATCTTTCTGTAATACAATCTTCAAGATCTGCTCGAAAGCATGTCACTCTAGCGACCCTAGGTCGAGTCTGTCGCCAACGTCCTGCTAGCTCTGAATCGGGAACCTCGATAAAGACAAGCCATGGCACTGGGCACCGAAAAAATCCTAATAAATCAATCTAGCTTCGCCAGGCGTTGGTTTGCAACAATCCCGGCGAACTCCCTCCGTGATTGATAACGGTCGGGCAGTTTCGCGCCCGAGATTCCAGCTACTTGCAAAACAATTTTCTTGCAGGACAACGCCTGTGCCTCGTAAATCCCGTGAAATTGACGAATACCAGCGTCCCAGCAAATCAGGTTCGCGACGCCCGGCCGGATGGTTCAAGCGAGTACTGATCGTAACTATCGGAGTCGTCCTGCTGGCCACAGGCCTTGCCCCCCGTTTCTTGCTGGGACCAGGTCTTGTCGGTCGACTAGTCAATCAATTAGGCGGCTTGCAGCCGCTGGAAGTGCGCATGGGCGACTTCTCGATGGGCTGGCTGTCACCGGCTGCAATTTCAGATTTGCGGCTGGTTGATGCGTCAGGAAACGAACTGCTGGTTGTCGATCGCATTGCGACCTCGAAAGGCATCATAGGCTGGCTTAGAAATCGACAGGATCTTGGCGTTATTCAAATCGATGGAGTAAAGGCCAGCATTCAGGCAGATCAAGGTTCGACCAACATCGAACAGGCCCTGGCCGAATTCTTGAAAGGATCATCTGACCAGCAAGCCGACCAAGAGCAATCATCGGCAGTGGCCTTTCAGGGAACCATTTCGCTGACCAACGCACAATTGCAATTGTCTCAGCCTGGTCGCCCAGAGCGCTGGAGCGTCCAGATTCCCACGTTGCAAGCCAAGTTGCCAGACGCAAATCAATTGATCGGCCCCATCGAGATGAAGGCTGTCGTCACCGAACTTTCTGGAACTCAGGGTGAAATCTCAGGGGAAATCTTGGCCAAAGCTGAGCAGAAAGCGGATGGTGCGGTTGAGCTAAAAGCCAAGCTGGAAAATCTGTCGCTGGATATTTGGCACATCATTGGTGCTCGACTACCAGACATCCCCATCCAAGCGATGACCGGGATCGCTTCAGGAACTCTGGCTGGCAACGCGGTAAATATAGACCAGTGGACTTTTGATCTTCAACAAGTCCAAGTACAAAATTTTGCGATTTCGGCGCCTGAACTCATTGGCACGGAACCTGCCCAATTGAATCAGATTGTGGCTGGCGGTCGCATTTCGTTAGCCAATCAGGTCATGCAATTGCAGGATA
>B570J29032_109957901_pt1 | contig 10979 bp, 7 predicted proteins | sample LakMenEpi16Nov12_FD_29032 | JGI IMG/M metagenome (IMG submission 29032)
CGGCGCGTTATGTCACGACCGTGCCGCTTGAAGATGCTGCGCCGCTTGCGCTCTATCCCTGGGTCGAGGTCCTGATCGGCAATGCATGGCTCGCACACGACCCGTCGCGACGTCTGCCACGCACGGCGCTTTTGCGCATCGGCACAGGACGCGATGCCGCCGATGTACCGCTCGTCATGGGGGCGGCGGTCATGATGGGGAGACCGGATTGCCGGATTCAGATGGCGATTGCCGGCCTGGATGCCGACATCCGGATCCTTCGCGAGCGAGACGGCTGCGCCGGCGAGGTGTGTGCGGCAACCCTTGGCAGTCTGGCGCAGGCTGCACGCTGGGCGGAGGACGCGAGTCTGGTTGCCCAGCAGGTGCCCCACCACGGCACCGATCCCTTACGTCAGAAGAGCTGGTCGCGTACCCGTTCGCCCGGTTCGCCATGGCCCAGCCCTTCGTCGTTGACCACACCGAGTGAGGCGATCCCCTGGCCAGGCCGGGTATCGGAGAAATACCAGTCGCCATTGATCGATTCCACGCCCTTGGGTGCAACCGGTGGTGATTCGGGCACGCCTTTGAGCGCCACCGCCATGTAGTTGATCCAGATCGGCAGGGCCAGACCGCCGCCGGTTTCGCGCTCGCCGAGTTTGCGGGGCTGGTCGTAGCCGACCCATGCAACTGCAGCCAGGCTGGGGGAATACCCGGCAAACCAGGCGTCAAAGGCATCGTTGGTCGTGCCGGTCTTGCCGGCGAGGTCGCCCCGTTTCAGACGCAGGGCTGACGTCGCGGTGCCCTTGCGCACCACGTCGCGCATCATGCTGTCCATGATGAAGGCATTGCGGGCATCGATGGCCCGGTTGGCCTCGTCGGCAGGTCGGACCGCCTGCGCTTGCGCCAGCACCTTGCCCGAGCTGTCGGTGATCTTTTCGATGATGTGAGGAGGCAGGTAATAACCGCCGTTGGCAAAGACCGAGATGCCGGCGACCAGCTGCCAGGGTGTGACCGAGCCTGCGCCCAGCGCCATGGTGAGGTAGGGCGGATGACGCTCGGCGTCAAAACCGAAGCGGGTGACATAGTCCTGGGCATAACGGGGGCCGATCGCCTGGATCAGCCTGATCGACACCATGTTCTTCGACTTCTGCAACGCGGTGCGCATCGTCATCGGCCCATCGAAGCGACCGTCGTAGTTCTTGGGCTCCCAGGTCTGGCCGCCTGTCACCGCCCGGTCGACCACCACCGGCGCATCATTGATGATCGTGGTGGTCATGAAACCCTTGTCGAGCGCCGCCGAGTAGATGAAAGGCTTGAAGCTGGAGCCCGGCTGGCGCCAGGCCTGGGTCACCCGGTTGAACTTGTTGCGGTTGAAGTCGAAGCCGCCCACCATCGCCCTGATCGAGCCGTCGCGCGGCACCGCCGAGACAAACGCCGCCTGCACCTCGGGCAGCTGCGACACTTCCCAGCCTTTGGCGCCCTCGGTAAGCCGGATGACCGAGCCCGGTTTCAGGCGTTTGTCGGCCGACGCCTTCTCCGCGATCCAGCCAGCCACGAATTTCAGCCCATCGCCGGTGATGTCGATCGTCTGACCGCGGCTGCGACTCGCCCGAATCGACTGCGGGCTGACCTGGGTGATGACCGCCGCAGTGAAGCCGTCGATGTCGCCGGCCTCCAGCAGTGCTTCTTCGATCTTTTCTTCCCGGCGTGCCGGATCAGCCGGCAGGTCGACCTGCGCCTCGGGGCCGCGGTAACCATAGCGCCGGTCGTAGTCGATGATGCCCCGGCGCACCGCCAGATTGGCCGCGCGCTGGTCGTCGGCCCGAACCGTCGTATAGACATTGAGTCCGGCGATATAGGTTTCTTCGCGGAACTGCTCATAGGCCAGCTGGCGGGCCAGTTCGGCGACATAGGGCGCCTTGAGTGCGAAGTCGGTCCGGTCGGGCTGCAGGGCCAGGTTTTCGACGATCGCCGACTGGTACTGTTCCTCGGTCAGATAGCCCAGCGAGCGCATCCGGCCGAGGATGTATTGCTGGCGGATTTTTGCCCGTTTGGGGTTGACCACCGGATTGTAGGCGGAGGGCGCCTTGGGCAGACCCGCGAGCATCGCCGCCTCGGCGGCGGTGATTTTGGCCAGCGGTTTGCCGAAATAGACCTGCGAGGCCGAGGCAAATCCGTAGGCGCGCTGGCCGAGATAGATCTGATTGAGATAGATCTCGAGAATCTGCTCTTTCGAGAGTGCCTGCTCGATTTTCAGTGCGACCAGGATCTCGTAGATCTTGCGGGTGTAGCTGCGTTCGTTCGAGAGGAAGAAATTGCGCGCGAGCTGCATGGTGATCGTGCTGGCCCCCTGGGCCTTGCCGCCCGCTGCCAGGTTGGCAAACGCCGCGCGGGCAACGCCCAGAAAGTCGACGCCGCTGTGGGTAAAGAAACGGTCGTCCTCGGCCGCCAGGATGGCGCGGGTCATGACTGGCGGCACATCCTCGAGCTTGACGACGCTGCGGCGTTCTTCACCGAACTCGCCGATCAGCACGCCGTCGGCGGTGTAGATGCGCAGCGGCACTTTCGGCCGGTAGTCGGTCAGTGCCTCCATCGATGGCAGCCGTTCGCTCGCCAGGATGGCCGACAGGCCGAGCGCCAGCGCAAGGGCCAGCGCCAGAACCACTGGAATCCCGACCAGGATCGCAATGACGGTCAGCGCGCCGAAGCCACCCTCGCCGAGCGCAGCGCGGGCCGACACAGTCCGTAAGCGTGGTGTCGTCATGATCGGTAGGGCGGGTCTGGAGGGACGCTGCAAGCAGGCGGGGTCTCGGATGATACCGGCTGACCGTGCAGGACAGATCGCGCCGACCCATTGTGTGTTTGTGCCTGTCAGCCCTGCCACTCGCCCGGCTATCTGGACGGTTTGATAGGCGGTGCTCGGCGGGCGACCGGCGGCGATCGAACAACGCCGAATTGCGTCTGGCCGATTTACAGTGGTTCTGTCCCGTTGCCAAAATCTAACGTAGTTTATTGAAAAACTGCGTAACATTCTGGTTTTAATAACGTTTTGCGAATTTTGCGAGTTCAACTTGGCGCTTAGTCTTCCTGGTTTCCTTCGGCGAGGCCCCCAGCCACTTCTGGGCATCGACATCAGCTCGTCCAGCGTCAAGCTGGTGGAGCTGTCGGCGGGCGCCAAGACCGGACTGCGAATCGAGCGTTACGCCATCGAGCCGATCGAGCAGGGCGCGGTGGTCGACGGCAACATTGAAAATCCGGAGAAGGTGTCCGACGCAATCATTCGCGCGGTCAAGCGATCGGGTGCCCGCTCCAGGTCTGCGGCCCTGGCCTTGCCCTCGTCGGCGGTAATCTCCAAACGCATCATGCTTCCGGCCGGATTGATTGAAGAGGACTACGACATGCAGGTCGAGTCCGAGGCCAGCCAGTACATCCCGTTCTCGATCGAGGAGGTCAACCTCGACTATCAGATTCTCGGGATGGCAGCCCAGTCGACCGAAGACGTCGAGATCATGCTGGTGGCCTCACGAAAGGAAAAAGTCGAAGATCGCGTCGCCGTCGCCGAAATGGCGGGGCTGCAACCGATGGTGATCGACGTTGAGCCCTTTGCTGCCCGGATCGCCATCGACCATATGAGCAGCTTTATGCCGAACCACGGCGAGGGACTGATTCTGGCCGTCTTCAATATCGGTCAGAGCAACACCAGCCTTACCGTGGTGCTCGATGGCCAGACCATCTTCGAGCGTGACCAGGCCTTCGGTGGCCAGATCCTGACGCGGGAAATCATGCGCCTTTATGGCCTGACCTTCGAAGAGTCGGAGCAAAAAAAGCGTGCGGGCGAGCTGCCCGACAACTACGCCGCCGAGCTGCTGGTGCCCTTCGTCGAGCAGGCCACGGTTGAAGCTGCCCGTGCGCTTCAGTTCTTCTTTACATCGACCCCTTATTCGCGGGTCGACCGGATTATCCTCGCGGGAGGCTGTGCGGTAACGCCAGGCTTGGCCGAGTCGATTGCCGACCGATCGCGAGTAACGACCGAGATCATGAGTCCGTTTCAGGGAATGGAAGTCGCCAGCACGATTCGTGAGCGTCAGTTCCGTCTCGATGCGCCGGCGCTGATGGTCGGTTGCGGACTTGCCATGCGGAGGTTCGACAAATGAGCAGCGCCGCAAGTCGCAAGGCCGCTGAGGCCGTCAAGCCCTCGGATCAGCAGGTGCGCGAGCTGGCGCCGATCCGGGTCAACCTGCTGCCGCACCGCGAACTCAAGCGCGAGCGCAAGAAGAAGGATTTTGTCGTCCTGTCGGCGCTCATGGCAGTTGCCGGCATCGTGACCACTTATGCCGTTGGCGTGGCCATCAATCAGCAGATCACCGCCCAGTCTGAACGTAATGCCTTCGTCAAGACCGAGACCGTCAAGCTCGAGGCCCAGATTGTCGACATTGCCACGCTGCGCGACGAGATCGCGGCGCTCAAGGCCAGGCAGCAGGCGGTCGAGGAGCTGCAGAGCGATCGGACCGTCCCGGTCCATCTGTTCGACGAACTGGTCAGGTTGACGCCTGAGGGTCTCTATATGCGCCAGCTCAAGCAGGAAGGCCGGACGATTACGCTCAGTGGCCTGGCCCAGACCAATGAGCGGGTGGCAGACCTGTTGAAGCGGCTGTCCGAGTCCAGCCCCTGGCTTCACAAGCCTGAACTCACCGAAATCAAGGAAATCGTCGTGTCCGCAGGGCCGAATCAGAAGGAGGGCAGGACGATCTTCGAGTTCGCGCTCAATGTCCTGATCAAGCCCCGTGCGGTTAACGAGAGCGCTACCCCCGTCCCTCGCTCTTCCCCTCAGACCCAATCTGTCGAACCGATCAAGGTCGGGTCGGCGCAATAGCGGCGCAAATTCACGATGGCCAAACTCTCCGCCATAAATTTCAACCCCGATTTATCGAGGGTGATCGACCAGTTCAGAGGCCTGCAGGGCAGGCATCCTGGTTTGTGGCCAGTGTTCCCGCGCGCGATGCTGGTCTTGACGCTTTTTTCCTCGATCCTGCTGCTCGGCTGGCTTTTCTACTGGCATGGTCTGCTTGAAGAACTCGATGTCGGTGCCCAGCAGGAGGTCACACTCAAGGCAACCTATGTCGACAGGCTCAAGCAGGCTGTGAATCTGGCCGGACTGCGAAAGCAGAAGGATCAAGTCGCGCAGTATGTGAGCCTGCTCGAAAAGCAGCTGCCCAGCAGAGCCGAAATGGATGCGCTGCTCACCGATATCAATCAGGCGGGGGTCGGGCGCGGTGCCGGCCTGAAGCTTTTCAAGCCCGGTCAGGTGGTCGTGAAGGACTATTACGCCGAGCTGCCGATCACGGTTCGGGTTATCGGCAACTACCACGACCTCGGCGCATTTGCGAGCGACCTTGCCAATCTGCCCCGGATCGTCACCCTCAACAACGTGTCCATCTCGCAGTTCGAGAAATCATCAAACCTGGTGATGGATGCGACCGCCAAGACTTTCCGCTACCTCGACCCCGAGGAAATCGCACAGCAGCGGGCTGCCGCTAACAAGAAGAAGCCAGGCGAGGCGAAAAAATGATGTCACCTTTGATGTTCGATCGGACAGAGCGGATGGCTTGCGCCGCGGCGCTCTGTTTCATCGCGGTGTTGTCGGCCGGTTGCAATTCCGGCAATGACGAGCTGCAGGCCTGGATGGACGAAAGCCGTCGCAACACGCCAGTGACGATCAGCAAGGTTGCAGAGCCCAAGGCCTTTGAGCCCTTTCGCTATCCTGCGACGACCGAGGTTGATCCTTTCAGTGCCGCCAAGCTCCGGGTCGGCATTGAGGCACCGGCCCGCAACGGCCCGCGCGGCCCTGATACCGGCAGAGTTCGCGAACCTCTTGAGTCCTTTTCGCTCGATGCATTCAAGATGGTCGGCAATCTGAAGCAGGGTCCGGTGGTGGTTGGACTGCTGAAGTCCGAAAACGCGGTTCATCAGGTTCGCGTTGGCAATTACATCGGACAGAATTTTGGCCGCATCGTTGCCATCTCCGAGACCGAAGTCGCGGTACGAGAATCGGTCCAGGATGCAGCGGGCGATTGGGTCGAACGAGATACCGCATTGCGGTTGCAGGAGTCTGGCAAATGAAGCGCAGCATTAAGGTCGCAATCCTGCATCGGGTCCGCTTCGGTGCAGGTGCGGTCAATCTGATCGCCATGATGGCGCTGATCCTGGCCATGATCGGAACCGCCGCCCCGGCATTCGCCGAGTCGAATTCGATCGACTCTGTGGTGTCGGTCATGCAGGGCAACCAGACTGAGCTGCGACTGCGTCTCAAGGAGCCCCTCAAGACCGCACCGGTGAGTTTTACCGTTGCCAACCCGCCGCGTCTGGCGTTCGATCTGCCGGATACTGTCAACGGCTTGGGCTCTAACACCGTCGAACTGACGCAAGGCGATATTCGCAGTGTGACGATCGTGCAGGCCGGCGGCCGCTCGCGGGTCGTGCTCAATCTTCGTGGTTCAGTCACCAACCAGTTGCGCCTTGACGGCGATTCGCTGGTGGTTTCGGTCACGCCGGTCCAGTCTGGATCGTATGTGGCGGCCCCTTCGGCGTTTGCGCTGACTCAGCAGGCTCGCTCGTCAGCGAACGCCTCGGCTGTCGTGGCACCAGTCCCAGTCCTTGCCCGAGCCGATTCAGCGGCGCCTGTTGCTGCGGCGTCTGTTGCTGCGCCCAGGGCCGACAACGCCGGCAGTGGCAGCGTGCTGCGCGACATCGATTTCCGGCGCGGCAAAGACAATGACGGCCGCATTGTGGTCGACATGTCCAGTTCCCAGACCGGTGTCGATATCCGCCAGCAGGGTCAGCTGATCATCGTCGACTTCCTCAAGACCCGCGTGCCCGAGAACCTTCGCCGCAAACTCGATGTGAGCGACTTTGGTACGCCGGTGCGTTCGGTGCGCATCTTTCCGCAGGGCGAAAACGCCCGAATCGTGATCGAGCCGAGCGGGCTGTGGGAGCAGAATGCCTACCAGAGCGAGAACCAGTTCGTGATCGAGGTCAAGCCGGTCAAGGAAGATCCCAACAAGCTCAATCCCGGCGGCCGCGCAGGCTATCGCGGCGAGAAACTCTCGCTGAATTTCCAGAATGTCGACATCCGCGCGTTGCTGCAGGTGATCGCCGACTTCACCAACCTGAACATCGTCGTGCGTGATTCGGTGGCTGGCAGTCTGACCCTGCGACTGAAGGACGTGCCCTGGGATCAGGCGCTCGACATCGTGTTGCAGTCGAAGAACCTCGACATGCGCAAGAACGGTAATGTCATCCTGGTAGCGCCCCGCGACGAGCTCGCGACGCAGGAAAAACTCGAGCTCGAATCGAAAATGCAGATCTCCGAGATCGAGCCGACCCGACTCGAGGTCTTCCAGCTCAACTATCAGAAGGCTGAGTCGGTCCAGAAACTGCTCTCCGACGACAAGCAGAAGGTGCTGTCCAAGACCGGCAGCGCGGTCACCGATGTGCGGACCAACAAGCTCTTTGTTCGTGATACGGGTGCCCGACTCGACGAGGTTCGCCGAATCATCTCGCAGCTTGATGTGCCGGTGCGCCAGGTGCTGATCGAAGCCCGGATTGTCGAAGCCGATGACCTCTTTTCGCGCAATCTCGGCGTCAAGCTCGGCTACAACGACAGGAAGAGCACTTACTACACCACCGCCAGCCAGATCGATCCGGTGACCGGCCAGCCGGTCGCCATCAACGTGCCGGTTTACGGTGCCGGCTCGGCGATCGCGGGCAGCAATGCCTACTCGACCCTGTCGGGCAACCTGCAGGGTGTGGCCGACCTGTCTTCCCAGCTCGGTTGCAGCGCCTCCGGAACCTGTGCGGCTGGCATCGGTCGTCCTACGCCGCTTGGCAACACCAACTTTGTGAACCTGCCGGCAGCGGTTCTCAATGGTTCGAATCCGGCAAGCTTTGCGATCAGCCTCTTCGGCTCGTCGCTGACCCGCTTCCTGAACCTCGAGATCTCGGCCCTCGAAGCCGACCAGCGTGGCAAGGTGGTCTCGAGCCCGCGTGTGCTGGCGGCCGATCAGGGCAAGGCGGTGATCGAGCAGGGTACCGAGCTGCCCTATCAGAGCGCCACCTCGAGCGGCGCCACCGCGATCCAGTTCAAGAAGGCCACGCTGCGTCTGGAGGTTGTGCCGCAGATCACGCCCGAGGGCAATGTGATCATGAAGGTCAAGATCAATCGTGATGCGGTCGGTCGGATCACCCCGGCCGGCTTTGCGATCGATACCCGTGCGATCGAGACCGATGTGCTGGTTGAAAACGGCGGCACGGTGGTCATCGGTGGCATCTACGAGCAGGTCGAGAGCAAGCAGACCACCAAGGTGCCGTTCCTGGGAGACCTCCCATACCTGGGTGCACTGTTCCGCAACAACACTCGCAGCAACAACAAGACCGAACTCCTGGTGTTTCTCACACCGCGCGTCGTGGCTGATGCCACGGCTGTTCGCTGATTGTCGGGGATAAAGAAGATGCTTCAGCAAGGGTCAGTAAAATCCCGATGGCTCGTCCGGGCGTTTGCCGCCATGGCCGCGGCCTCGATCATGCTCGCCTCGAGCGGCTGCAGCGACAGCGGCGCAACCGGCGGCTCCGCTCCGGTCACGACGCCCTCGGGCGGCGCACCGAGTCCCACAACGGGTGGCTCGATTTCGGTTGGCGCTGGCACGACTTCGACTGTGTCGTCAGCAACCGGCTCGTCGATCCCTCTTGTCGCGGTCGTCAAGAACGCAGGCAATGCCGCGGTAGCGAACCAGACGGTCAGCTTTACGACCACCGACGCTGGCGTGACCATCGTTAATCCGACCGCCGCGACCGATGCAACCGGCACTGCGACCGGCACATTGGTTATTGGCGGCGGCCCGACCAGCAGTTCGAATCGGACGATCGAGGTTGTGGCCACCACTGGAGGGCTCACGGTCAAGAAGAATGTTCAGGTGGTCGGCAGCACCGTCACCGTGACCGGCCCGGACGCGGTGGCGCTCAATACCGCGGCACAATATGTTGTCACCGTGCGTGATTCGGCCTCGAACGCGCTGGCATCTCAGTCGGTCACGGTCACCTCGCAAGCCGGTAACACCGTTGCCGGCAGCCCCGGTACCACCAATTCACAAGGGCAGCTCAGCTTCACGGTCACCCCGATCAAGGCCGGTTCCGATACGCTCACCATTGCGGCAGCCGGTGTCAGTGCGGTCAAGTCATTCGCGGTGTCGGGCGACCAGCTGTCTTTCGTCGGCAGCCCGGCCGAGGTGCAGGTCAACACTGTTCGGACCCTTACCCTCAATCTGCTCGCCAACGGCGTGGCCGCTGCCAACCAGGTGGTTTCCCTGACGGCCACCCGCGGTACGCTGTCGACCAACTCGGTCACGACCAATGCGGCAGGCAGGGCGGAGGTGACGATCACTTCGCCGACTGCCGGTTTCACCGAAGTCAATGCCAGCAGCGCCGGCGGTCTGACGGCCACCTCGCGCATCGAGTTCGTTTCATCGAACCCCTCCAAGATCAACCTGCAGCCCAGTCCGTCGACGGTCGCGACCAACACTTCCGGATCGTCGTCCAATTCGAGTCAGCTGATCGCAACTGTCCGCGACGCCGCAGACAATCCTGTCAAGAACGTCCGGGTCAATTTCAGTTTCGTTGCCGACCCGAGTAACGGACGGATCGAGCCTGGATTTGCCACCACCGACAGCAACGGCACGGCATCGACGGTCTTCATTGCCGGCCCGAATTCAACCGGGAACAATGCGGTGGTGATTTCGGCGAGCCTGCCTGCCACCCCCTCTGTGCCCGCGAATCTGGCGAACATCACCGTTTCGCGCAGCGTGCTGGTCGTGCGTATCGGGACGGGCAATGAGATCGAGAAGATCGACACCACCAAGAACGGTGTGCCCTATACCGTGATCGTGTCCGATTCGAGCGGCAATCCGGTCAAGGACGTGCAGGTCCAGGCAAGCCTGGAACCGCTGCTTTACTTCAAGGGCTTTTACATCTGGGACGGTTCCACTGAGTGGGTGAAATCGATCGACCAGCAATGCGCCAACGAAGACACGAACCGTAACGGTCTGCTCGATCCGCCGCAGGGCTTGACGCCGGGCGAAGACGATCCTGCCAACGGCATCGGTAACGGTAACGGCATCCTGACACCCGGCAATCCTGCAGTGGTTGCCTTCAATAGCGGTTTCGAAAACGGCAAGACGAATGCGCTCGGCTATCTCGACATGCGGGTTATTTATCCCCGCGAATACGCCACCTGGCTGCAGGTGCGTCTGCGGGTGACCGCTGTGGTCGCAGGGACTGAGGGTGTCGGTGCGGCCACGTTTATTCTCCCGGGTGTTGCCGGCGACTACACCAGCGCGACGGTCGCGCCGCCGGGCTCTTCCAGCCCTTACGGCATATCGACTACTTGTACACTGCCGAACTGAGACCCGAATCACGACCGATACCCGTTGACCCCAGATACACCCACCGTTGCACGCGGCCCGGCTCCAGACCGGGCCGTTTTTCTTGTCGGCATGATGGGTGCCGGCAAGACCACGATCGGCCGGCGTCTTGCGCGCCGCCTCGGCTGGTCCTTCGTTGATGCCGACCGAGAACTCGAATTGCGCATGGGCGTATCGATCGCCACCATCTTCGAGCTCGAAGGCGAGGAAGGCTTTCGCCGGCGTGAAGTTGCCCTGATCGACGAGCTCACCCAACGGGTCGACACCGTGCTGGCCACCGGCGGCGGCGCGGTGCTTAACGAACGCAACCGCGAGGTGCTTCACCAGCGCGGCTGCGTGGTCTATCTGCATGCGGCACCTGGCGATCTGTGGCACCGGCTCAAGCGCGACACGGTTCGCCCGCTGCTTCGCGCGCCCGATCCTCGTGGGCGCATCGAGGCGCTGGTGCTGGCCCGCGATCCGCTTTATCGCGGCACCGCGCACCTGATCGTCGAGACCGGACGCCAGCCGGTCGACCGGGTGGTGGGC
>B570J29032_109957897_pt1 | contig 10970 bp, 7 predicted proteins | sample LakMenEpi16Nov12_FD_29032 | JGI IMG/M metagenome (IMG submission 29032)
CGCCTGCGAGACCCATCTCATTCCGCTGGTCCTGCAGGTCGCCGCCGGTCGGCGGGCGGAGATTCTGGTCTTCGGCAGTGACTGGCCCACCCCGGACGGCACCTGCATCCGGGACTACATCCACATTCGCGATCTCGCCGACGCCCACCTTCTGGCCTTGCAGCACTGTCGGCCCGGTGAGCACCGGATCTACAACTTGGGCAACGGCACCGGGTTCAGCGTCCGGGAGGTGATCGACTCCTGCCGGCGGGTGACCGGCCTGGACATCCCGTCCCGGGATGTGCAACGGCGGGCCGGGGACCCGGCGGTGCTGATCGCCTCGAGCGAGCGGGCGGTCAACGAGTTGGGGTGGCGTCCGCAGCACACCGGGATCGACGAGATCGTCTCCGACGCTTGGGATTTCACCCGCTAGCCGGGACCCACATTGCGGGCCGGGCGAGTACGGATGTCGTGCACGTACTCCGGTGGCGCACCGGCCACCTCGGCGGCGTCGGCCATCACCCCGAGGTAGCGGGCCGATGGCAGTCCGCCCTCCCAGGCGTCCATCACATACAGCCATGCCAGCGCCGGGTCGGTCGTGGTGTCGGAGGTTTCCCGGGCGATCCGGCACCTGATCTTCTTGTGCAGGCCCAGTTCCGAGCCTTCCCAACGGTCCATGTTGGCTTCGTCGGCCGGGGTGACGTCATAGAGCACCACGAAAACGCTGGAGGCGACATCCTCGACCAGGGAGGCCAGCGCCCCCTCCCAGCCGATGTCCTCCCCGGCGAAGGTCAGCCGCCAGCCGTGCAGCCAACCGGTCCCGGCCATCGGGGAGTGCGGCGCCCGAGCCAGCATCTGCTCAGGATCCATGTTGGATCCGTAGGCTGCGTAGAGAGGCACGACAGAAGCCTAAGGGCTACCTTCTTCCTGTGACCCCCCCTACCCCCAAGCGGATCGTCATCATCGGTGGCGGACCAGCCGGGTACGAGGCGGCGCTGGTGGCCGCCGCCCGCGACAGCGCGGTCACCGTGGTGGACTCCGACGGGATCGGCGGGGCCTGCGTGCTCTTCGACTGTGTGCCGTCCAAAACCTTCATCGCCTCCACCGGCGTGCGCACCGAACTGCGGCGCGCCTCCGGTCTGGGCTTCGGCATCGGCATCGAGGACGCCAAGATCTCGCTGCCGCAGATCAACAATCGGGTCAAGACGCTGGCCCGCTCGCAGTCCGCCGACATCGGTGCCCAACTGCTCAGCGAGAAGGTCACCGTGGTGGCCGGTCGCGGCGAACTGATCGACGACGTCACCGGCATGGCCCACCACCGGGTCCGGGTCACCACTCCGGACGGAAAGACCGGGGTGCTCAAGGCCGACGTGGTGCTCATCGCCACCGGTGCCACCCCGCGTGTGCTGCCGGGCGCGGTGCCCGACGGCGAGCGGATCCTGAATTGGCGGCAACTCTACGACCTGACCGAACTGCCCGGGCATCTGGTGATCGTCGGATCGGGCGTGACGGGCGCGGAGTTCTGCAATGCCTATACCGAACTGGGCGTCCCGGTCACCGTGGTGGCCAGCCGCGACCAGATCCTGCCGCATGAGGACAGCGACGCCGCGGCGGTGCTCGAGGAGGTGTTCGCCGAGCGCGGCGTGACGCTGGTGAAGAACGCCCGCGCCGACTCGGTGGTGCGGACGGCGTCGGGCAGCGGTGACGGCGTGCGCGTGACCATGGCCGACGGCCGCACCGTCGAGGGCAGCCACGCGCTGATGACGGTCGGCTCGGTGCCCAACACCACCGGTCTGGGTTTGGAGCGGGTCGGCATCGAACTCGGCCCCGGCGGTTACATCCCGGTCGACCGGGTCTCGCGTACCCCCGCCCCCGGGATCTACGCCGCCGGTGACTGCACCGGCCTGCTTCCGTTGGCGTCGGTCGCGGCCATGCAGGGCCGGATCGCGATGTATCACGCCCTGGGCGAGGGGGTGGCGCCGATCCGGCTGCGCACGGTGGCGTCGGCGACCTTCACCCGACCCGAGATCGCCGCGGTCGGGGTGCCGCAGACCGCCATCGACAGCGGAGCCGTCCCGGCCCGCACCCTGATGCTGCCGCTGAGCACCAACGCCCGGGCGAAAATGTCGCTGCTCCGCCGGGGTTTCGTCAAGATCTTCTGCCGGCCGGCCACCGGTGTGGTGATCGGCGGAGTGGTGGTGGCGCCGATCGCCTCGGAACTGATTCTGCCGATCGCACTGGCGGTGCAGAACCGCATCTCGGTGACCGACCTGGCCCAGACCCTGTCGGTCTACCCCTCGCTGTCAGGTTCGATCGTCGAAGCCGCACGAAGACTCATGGCACACGACGATCTGGACTAACCTAGCCGTACTCATCAGTAACTTCACCTGGGAGCGACATGAACGACCCCATCCTGCGGCCGGGCGCCGGCCAGACTTTCCTCGGCCCTGCACAGCGCGAGGAGGCCTGGCAGCGACTGGGCAGTGAACAGTTCGACGTCGTGGTCATCGGCGGCGGCGTGGTCGGCGCCGGCGCCGCACTCGACGCCGCCACCCGCGGTTTGAGCGTCGCCCTGGTCGAGGCCCGCGACTTCGCCTCGGGCACCTCAAGCCGCAGTTCCAAGATGTTCCACGGCGGTCTGCGTTATCTGGAGCAGTTGGAGTTCGGCCTGGTTCGCGAAGCTCTGCACGAGCGCGAACTGTCGCTCAGCACGCTGGCGCCGCATCTGGTCAAGCCGCTTCCGTTCCTGTTCCCGCTGACCCACCGGGTGTGGGAGCGGCCCTACATGGCGGCCGGCATCTTCCTCTACGACCAACTCGGCGGCGCGAAATCCGTTCCAGCCCAAAAGCATCTGACCCGATCCGCCGCCCTGCGGCTGGCCCCCAGCCTCAAACGCAAGTCCCTCGTCGGCGGAATCCGCTACTACGACACGGTGGTGGACGACGCTCGGCACACCATGATGGTGGCCCGCACCGCCGCGCACTACGGGGCGGTGGTGCGCAACTCCACCCAGGTGACCGCGCTAATGACTGAAGGCGACCGGGTGGTCGGGGTGACGGTGCGCGACTCGGAGAACGGTCTACTCACCAACGTCCGCGGCCACGTGGTCATCAACGCCACCGGGGTGTGGACTGATGAGATCCAGGCGCTGTCCAAGCAGCGCGGCCGGTTCCGGGTGCGGGCGTCCAAGGGTGTGCACATCGTGGTCCCGCGGGACCGCATCGTCAGCGAGGTGGCGATCATCCTGCGCACCGAGAAGTCGGTGCTGTTCATCATCCCGTGGGGAACGCACTGGATCATCGGCACCACCGACACCGATTGGAACCTCGATCTGGCCCACCCGGCGGCCACCAAAGCCGACATCGACTACATCCTCGATCACGTCAACACCGTGCTGGTGACGCCGTTGACCCACGACGACATCGACGGGGTGTACGCCGGCCTTCGGCCCCTGCTGGCAGGGGAGAGCGAGGAGACCTCCAAGTTGTCCCGCGAACATGCGGTGGCCTCGCCCACCCCCGGACTGGTGGCAATCGCCGGCGGCAAGTACACCACCTACCGGGTGATGGGTGCCGACGCCGTGGACGCAGCCGCGGACTTCGTGCCGTCGCGGGTGGCGCCGTCGATCACCGAGAAGGTGCCACTGCTGGGCGCCGACGGTTACTTCGCCCTGATCAACCAGACCGACAGCGTCGGTGAGCAGTACAACCTGCATCCGTACCGGGTGAAGCACTTGCTGGACCGGTACGGATCGCTGATCGGGGAGGTTCTGGGTCTGGCCGACGGTCGTCCCGACCTGCTCGAACCGATCGCCGCAGCACCGATCTACCTCCGGGTCGAGGCCGCCTACGCCGCCGCCGCCGAAGGTGCACTGCACCTCGAGGACATCATGACCCGGCGGATGCGCATCTCCATCGAGTACCCGCACCGCGGTGTGGACTGCGCCCGGGAGGTGGCTGAGATCGTCGCGCCGATCCTGGGCTGGAGCCAGAACGACATCGACACCGAGGTCGACACCTACACCGCCCGGGTGGAGGCGGAGGTCCGGTCGCAGACCCAGCCCGACGACGAGTCGGCCGACGCACTGCGGGCGGCGGCGCCGGAGGCACGGGCAGAGATTCTCGAGCCGGTGCCCCTGGCCTGATGGGGCACCCCTGATGGGGCACCGCCGTCGGGCAGCGGCCCCGCTGCCGGTGCGCGACGGTCTGGGGCCGGCGCGGCTGCGACTGCAGGGCGGCAACGTCGCTGAGGAGTTCAGCCGGCGTTTCGGTTCCGACGCCCGCGCAGTAGTTCTCGCCGGCGGGGTGGTGGACGCCCGAGGCTCGGTGGTGGACGGCATGACCGAACTGCCGGCCGGTGCGGTGGTCTACCTCTACCGGGATTTGCCCGAGGAAGTCGAGGTGCCCTTCGACATCCCGGTGCTCTACCGCGACGACAACATCCTGGTGGTGGACAAGCCGCACTTTTTGGCCACCATGCCGCGTGGACGGCACGTCGCCCAGACCGCGCTGGTGCGGCTGCGCCGCGATCTGGACACCCCTGAGCTCAGCCCCGCGCATCGGCTGGATCGGCTGACCGCCGGGGTGCTGCTGTTCACCGTGCGGCGCGAGGTTCGGGGGGCGTATCAGAGCTTGTTCGCCCGCGGGGAGGTGACGAAGAACTACCTCGCCCGATCGAGCGTAGAGCCCGGTTTGCCTGCTGCGCAGACTGTTTCGAATCGCATCGTCAAACGGCGCGGGGTTCTGCAGGCGACGGTGGAATCGGGCGAGCCCAACGCCGAGACATTCCTCGAGCCGCTCGGCGGTGGGCTCTATCGGTTGACGCCACGGACCGGGCGAACCCATCAGCTGCGAGTGCATATGGCCGGCCTGGGTCTGCCGATCGACAACGATCCGTTGTACCCGTGCGTGAAAGATTGCGACCCGGAGGACTTCTCGCGACCGCTGCAACTGGTGGCGCACCGACTGGAGTTCTGCGATCCGCTCAGTCGGGAGGTGATGCGGTGGGACTCACGCCATCGCCTTCAGTCAGTGCCTTTGTGCCCTGGTCGGTGACCTCTGGCGGGCATAGCCTGGAAAAATGCTGGGGAAGAACGGCGACGACGATCACGAACTGGTTCTCATCGCGGCGTACCGCGATCTGGAAACCGCTCAGGTCGACTTCGACGAAGTGGAGCGCAGGCTCAAACACGGCATGGAGATGCGGGCCGCCGCGTTGGTGAGTAACAACGCCGACGGGGTGGCTGAGGTCGTTGAGGCCACCAACCGGCATGGCAAGGTTGCGGTCGGTGTGGGCACCGGGCTGGGAGCCCTTGTCGGGCTGTTTGCACCCCCGCTGGGCCTGTCGTTGCTGGTCGGTGCCGCTGCGGGCGGCCTGCTGGGTGTCTTCGCCCAGCATGAGTTGCACACCCATCTGCACCACGAGGTCGGCGAGGCACTGGAGGCCGGCACCGCTGTCATCCTCGCGGTGGTCTACCCGCACGGCCGTGAGCCGATGGAGTTGACGCTCCAGAGCGCCAGCGCGTTCCGTGAACTGCGCCTCGACAAGAGCACCATCAACGAGATCGAGGGCGTCATCACCGAGGTGATGGCCCAAGTGAAGTCCGACAGCGTCAAGACTGGCACGCCGGGCACCAGTAGCTGACCCGCTCGGAGTCGGTCTGTTCGGCGCGTTCGATTCGGGTGCCGCACCGGCGGCACGGCTTGCGCCCACGGCCGTACACCCACAGCTCCTGACCCGGACGGGTGTTTCCGGTGGTTGTTCGCCCTGACCGCAACCGGTTGGCCCACAACATCTCTCGCGCTCGAGTGACCAGGCGCAGCGGATCGGGCAGTGCGCTGACGGGGCTGGTGGGCAGTCGGCCGAACAGGAAACACAGCTCATTGCAGTAGACGTTGCCCACCCCGGCCATCACCCGCTGATCGAGCAAGGCGGCCGCGATCGGCCGGTCGGGTTCGGCGGTGAGGTTGGCGGCCGCCCGCGGTGCGTCCCAGTCCGGTCCGAGCAGGTCCGGGCCGAGATGCTCGACGGACGCCATATCATTGGAGCGGTCGAGTACTTCCAGCACACCCAGGTCGATGCCCGCAGCGGTGATTGCGCCCACCCTCAACAGGATTCGGATCTTGTGATCGGGAACCCCACGCGGGGCGATCCGCCAACTGCCGTCCATTTTCAGGTGCGAGTGAATGCTGCCCGGACCGACCCGGATGAACAGATGCTTACCCCGGCTGATCACCTCGTCGACCGTCTGACCGCTCAGGTCGACGGTGGCGTAGCGCGGAACCCGGATGTCGCATCCGGTCAGGGTCCGGCCGACCAGGGCATCGCGCAGCGCCGCAGCGGTGCGAAAGACGGTGTCACCCTCGGGCATACGCTCAGCGCATCCGCATCCCGCGCGGGGTACGCGCGAATCCGGCGGCCAGCAGTGCTGCGGCGGTGTCGGTGTGAGCGGCTTCGAGCACCGCGACTCCGTCGAGTTTCTCCACCACCAGTCCGGCGAGTCGTCCGCTGCCCACCATGCCGGCCAGCGCCGCAGCGGCTGCCTGCTGGGCCAGCGGATCGGTGTGGAAGTTCAGCAGCGATCGCCCACCGCGCTCCAGAAACCACACCAGTTCACCGTCGACGAGCACCACCAGCGCACCGGCCTTGCGGCCCGGCCGGTGGCCGGTCGAACGGTCGGGGCCCGGCGGCCAGGGCAGGGCGAGGCCGTACGGGTTGGCCGGGTCGGCGGCGGCCAGGACAAGGGCGTGATATTCCGGCTGCTGCTGGTCGACGGTGTCGGCGTAGCCGCGCAACCGGTCCACCGTCGAGGCTGCGGCGAACTGGGAACCGCCCAGCGACTCGATGAAATAGCCGCGCTGGCAGCGCCCGGCGTCCTCGAAGGCGGTGAGCACCTTGTAGAGCATCGAGAATCCACCCGGGACACCGTCGCCCACGCAGTTTCTGGTCAGTACCCCGTAGCGGTTCATCAAGAGTTCGGCGGTGAAGTGCGCCCGCAGGGTGGAGTCCGGCTCCCTGGCCGGCAGCGCCGACCAGCGGCCGGCCACCGTCGGGTCGGTCGGCGTGGCCTGGGCGTGGGCGACGGAGTACCGGCTCAGCCGCGGAGCGCGGCGGTGCCGATGCGCCGCGGTGGCCGGACGCCGGGTGCCGGGCCTGCGCCCGCCGGTCAGCAATGCGCGTACCGGGGCGAAGGTGTCACCGCTGATCCAGCCCGCCCAGATCAATTCCCACAGTGCGGCTTTCACGGCGTCCTCGGTGAGGCCGGTGGATAGTGGTCCGCCGGTGAACTGCCGGAAGAAGAAGGCGCCGCGCGACTCTCCGGGCTCGCCGAGCACATCGAGGATCGCGCGGTGCGTGGCCGAGAGCTCGATGGCGGCCGGTTCGGGAAGGGTCAGCGGCGCGGTGTCCGCGGTGTGGAAGCTCACCCACCCGTCGCTGCCCGAGAGCGACCCCGCACCCGACCACACCACTTCGCCGGAGGCCAGCAGTTCGTCAAGCATGGCCGGTTGGTAGTCGCGGACCCGCGGGCCGAAGATCAGCGGCTCCACTGCAGAAGCCGGGACGGTGGCTCCGGCCAATTGTTCGATGACCGCGGCCAGGGCGTCCACCCCGCCGCCGCCGGCGCCGATCTGCTGCCAGGCCGGCAGGAACCGGGCGTAGGCCGCCGGGGTGACCGGTTCCACCTGGGCGCGGAGGGCGGCAAGGGATCGGCGCCGCAGAATCCGCAGCACCTCTTTGTCGCACCACTGGCCGCTGGTGTCGTTGAGGGTGGCACTGAAGTCGCCGCGAACGAGTTTGCCGTCCAGCGACATTCGGTTGAGGGCATCGGCCGCGATCCGCACGCCGAGGCCGAATCGGGCCGCGGCCGCCGCGGTGCTGAACGGCCCCCGGGTGCGCGCGTAACGGCCCAGCAGTTCACCGAGCGGATCGGCCACCGAATCGGTGAACTCGGCCGGTACCCCGACCGGCACCGCCACCCCGACGGCGTCGCGCAACCGGCCGATGTCCTCGACGGCCACCCACCAGTTGCAGTCGGCGTAGGAGACGGTGAGCGCCCGCTTGGCTGCCCGCAGCCCGTCCAGCCAGGCTCCGACGTCGGATACCGTGGCGCGCTCGGCGATTTCGTCCTCGGTCAATGGGCCGAGCAGGCGCAGCAGGTCGGCTACCCCCTCGGCGTCGCGGGCGCGGCGGTCCTCGGCCAGATGCTGCAGTTGCCGCCCGGTGGCCGCCATGACGTCGGGGTCAAGCAGTTCACGCAGTTCCACCCGGCCGAGCAGTTCGGCCAGCAGCGCGGTATCCAGCGACAGAGCGGCGGCTCGGCGCTCGGCAAGTGGGCTGTCGCCCTCGTACATGAATGCCCCGACGTAGCCGAACAGCAGCGACGCGGCGAACGGTGACGGCGTGGGTGTCTCGACCTCCAGCAGCCGGACCCGACGCTGGGCGATCTGCGCCATCAGTCCGGTCAGGGTGGGGACGTCGTAGACGTCCTGGAGGCATTCCCGCACCGTCTCCAGAATGATCGGGAAGTCGGGGTATTTCTTGGCGACGTCGAGTAACTGGGCTGCCCGCTGTCGCTGATGCCACAGCGGTGACCGCTTTCCGGGGTGGCGCCGCGGCAGCAGCAGCGCACGGGCGGCGCACTCTCGGAAGCGCGAGGCGAAGAGCGCCGATCCGCCGACCTCGGCGGTCACCAGCGGCTCGATCTCCTCGGGCTCGAAGACGAAAAGGTCAGCACCAGGGGGCGACTCGTCGGTGTCGGGCAGTCGGACCACGATGCCGTCATTGCTGGCGGTGGGTTTCTCGTCGATGCCGTAGCGCTCGGCCAGCCGACGGCCGACTGCCAGCGCCAAGGGGCCGTGCACCTTCAGGCCGTAGGGGGAGTGCAGGATCACCCGCCAGTCGCCGAGTTCATCGCGGAACCGTTCCACCAGCAGCGTGGTGTCGCTGGGGACGGTGGTGGTGGCAGCGCGTTGGTCCTCCAGTAGCCGCCACAGATTGTCGCAGGCGTAGGCATCCAATCCGTTTTCACTGCAACGCTTCTGGAACTCGGGGCGGTCCAGTCCGGCGAGTTCGCCGGTGAACTTCCCGATCGCTGCGCCCAATTCGGCTGGACGGCCGGCGTCGTCCCCGCGCCAGAACGGCAGCCGGGCAGGTTGGCCGGGTGCCGGTACGACGAGCACCCGGTCATGGGTGATCTCGACGATCCTCCAACTGGTCGCCCCCAGTGAGATGACGTCGCCGGGCCGGGACTCGTAGACCATCTCCTCGTCCAGTTCGCCTACCCGGGAGGGCTTTTCGGTCTCGGAGGCCAGATAGACCGTGAACAGGCCGCGGTCGGGGATCGTACCGCCGGAGGTCACCGCCAGTCGTTGCGCGCCGGGCCGGGCGGTCAGCGTGCCGGTGTCGCGGTCATAGAGCAGCCGTGGGCGAAGTTCGGCGAACTCGGTGGACGGGTACTTACCGGACAGCAGATCCAGCGTCGCCTCGAAGGCGCTGCGCGGCAGCGCGGCGAACGGGGCGCTGCGCCGCACGGAGTCGAACCAGGCGTCGGCGCTGATCGGTTCCAGGGCGCAGGCGGCCACTGTGTGCTGGGCCAGCACGTCGAGCGGATTGGCGGGGACCTTCATCGTCTCGATCTCGCCGGTGAGCATGCGCTGGACGCTGACCGCGCAGCCGATGAGGTCGGTGCGGTGTTTGGGCAGCAGCACGCCGGAGGAGATCTCCCCGACCTGGTGCCCGGCCCGACCCACCCGCTGCAGTCCGCTGGCTACCGACGGCGGCGCTTCGACCTGGATGACCAGGTCGACAGCACCCATGTCGATGCCGAGTTCCAGGCTCGATGTGGCGACGACCGCCTTCAGTCGTCCGGTTTTGAGGTCGTCCTCCACCGCGGCGCGCTGCTCCTTGGACACCGACCCGTGGTGGGCGCGGGCCAGCAGCGGTTCGGCGCCCTGAATCTGGTTGGAGGCCATGATCGCCGCCGGTGGGGTGGGTAGTTCGACGCCGGATCTCTCGGCGTGGATTTCGTTGATGCGGGCGGTGAGCCGTTCGGCGAGCCGCCGTGAGTTGGCGAACACGATGGTGGAGGTGTGCGCCTCGATCAGATCGACGATGCGGGCTTCGACGTCCGGCCAGATGGTGTTGTTCTCCAGGTTGGCCATGTCCGGCACGGGCACCTGCACGGCCAGATCAAAGGTCTTGGCGGCCGGGGGGTTGACGATGCTCACCGGCCGGCCTCCGGTGAGGAAACGTCCGACCTCCTCCGGCGGGCGCACGGTCGCTGACAACCCGATCCGCTGGGCCGGACCTGCCAGCAGGGCGTCCAGGCGTTCCAGCGACAGCGCCAGGTGCGCTCCGCGTTTGGTGCCCGCGACGGCGTGCACCTCATCGATGATCACGGTTTGCACAGTGGCCAACGTTTCGCGGGCCGCCGAGGTGAGCATCAAGAACAGCGATTCCGGGGTGGTGATCAGGATGTCGGGCGGATTGGTGATGAGTTGCCTTCGGGCTGCCGGGGGAGTGTCGCCGGAGCGGACTCCCACGGTGATTTGCGGTGCCGGCCGGCCGTCCTGAGCGGCGATGCGGGAGATCCCGGCAAGCGGGGTGCGCAGGTTGCGTTCCACGTCGATGGCCAGGGCCTTGAGCGGGGAGATGTACAGCACCCGGGTGCCTGCGCCGGGCTCATGGGCGAGCCGGTCGATGGCCCACAGGAATGCCGCCAGCGTCTTACCGGAACCGGTCGGCGCGATCACCAGGGTGTCGTTCCCGTCGGCGATCGCCTCCCAGGCCCGCGCCTGCGCCGGGGTCGGTGCGGGGAAGGTGCCCGCGAACCAACGCCGGGTCAGTGGCGAGAACCGCTCGACGCTCACCTGTCTAGCCTGCCATCGTCGCGGCTAGTCGATGTCGGCGAAGTCCACCCACAGGTGCCGTGGCCCGCGGAACACCTGGTTGTGGCGGTAGGGCGGCGGGTCGACCACCAGTCGCGGCGATCT
>B570J29032_109957893_pt1 | contig 10936 bp, 9 predicted proteins | sample LakMenEpi16Nov12_FD_29032 | JGI IMG/M metagenome (IMG submission 29032)
GCGTAATTCGAAGTAGCCAAACCATCCCGAAACTATCTTTTCTGCGTTATCGCCGCCTGGAGCAAAAAGATCAACACAGGGCCCTACATTTGAATACGAGGCAGCCGTGTCAACAGATGTTGACGCTGCAACTGTCAGCGCGCCTGGAACATCTCCCGGAGAGCTAGTGCATGCATTCTGACCTATGTTTCCTGCAGCAACGGTTACCACAATGCCCTCTGCAAGCATTTCCCTCACTTGTTGGTCAATTTCGTCGGCTTGGGTACCACGATCAACACCCAAACTTAAGTTGACAACGGCTGCTTTCCCAGAAACATGATGCGAACGAATCCATTTCAACGCGGCAACAACATTTTCAACGTTGCCATTGCCATTGCAATTCAATACACGTACCGCAATGACTGTTGCACCACGCGCAACTCCCACAGTTGATCCAGCAGCAAGCCCTGCTACGTGAGTTCCGTGACCATCACAATCACTTGTGCGTGGGCTGATTGGCGATTCTCCACTTGAAGTTACTGGATCGGCTCCAGGCACCACGCGGCCACCAAATTGTTCATGAGTGGACAACACGCCAGAGTCCACGACATAGATATTGACTCCTGCTCCTGTGAGCGCGCCCAAATCTGCATTGCCATCTAGTGTCCCATTGCGTTGATTAATGCGATCGAGATGCCACGGCACACTATTGGTCGCAGATTGTGCAGCAGGGGCAACTGTGGCGAGCCCCATAAGGCTCACTACACAAAAAACCCAAATACGACGCTTCACAGAGTTACATCGTAGAGGGTGTTATCCAGTAAGTTTCATCACGAACATTCACAGAACTACTTCTTTGAGATTTTCTTCTGCAAGGCAGCAAGACGCTCTGCAAACCAAGGCTGACGCGTGCTCCACAACTGTGGTTCCAACTCTCTGGCAACGGCATCCGAATGTGTCTGCACATCTGCCATGTCTTGAATGGTTTTCTTCACACTCTCAAGAAGTGGTCGGGGCGCCTCTGCTGCACGAGCGCCCAAACGTTGTGCTTCCACCAATAATTGATCATCATCGACGCACTTCCACACAAGTCCCACACGTTCGGCTTCTGCACCATCGAGAATTTCACCAAACACCACAGTGGCAAATGTTGCTTGCGGGCCTGCGATGCGTCGCAACATCCAGGTATGTCCGCCGCCTGGGTGAATACCAATTTGTAGAAAACGCGTATCGAATTTTGCCCGCCGAGCCGCAATACGAATGTCGCATCCCAATGCAAGATTCATTCCTGCACCAACTGCTGCACCATTTACTGCTGCGATAGTGGGCAACGGACTCCGCGCGATGCGCAAGAACCCTTCATAAATAACCCCAAGGCTCTCCCCCGTGGCTTCGGCAAGATTTCCCAAGTTGGCACCTGCACAAAACGCAGGCGCTGCACCTGTAACCACCAAAGCACCAATATTGGGGTTTGCTTCAATCTCATCCATCGCTGCGATGATCTCGGCCACCATCGGGGCGGTCAATGTGTTGCGTTCATCGGGGTTGTTTAGTGTCAAGGTGGCGACGGAATCAGTGACTGTAACGGTGACAAGGCTCATACTTTTATTCTTTCACACCACTTGATGGCTTTTACCGTTGAGTGAGTATTGGCCACGGTGACAATGACTACGACTCCAATGACTACGGTGAAACCATGACTGATGTGATCACCTATGAAGTATCTGAACGAATCGCCACATTGACTCTCAATCGTGCCGGGGCACGCAATGCTCTCAACACTGAAGTGTTGCGTCTCTTGCCTCAATTCATGCAGAAAGCCGATGCCGACCCCGATGTGGACGTCATTATTCTCACGGGTGCAGATCCGGTGTTTTGTGCAGGGCTTGACCTCAAAGAATTAGGTGATACAGCTGACAACTTGCGAGGCACCGGTGCCGATGGCGGGAAAAACTCGACGGGTGCGCGTGGGCCATTCCCTCAACTCACCAAACCGCTCATCGGGGCAATCAATGGAGCCGCTGTCACTGGTGGTTTTGAACTTGCATTGAATTGCGATTTTCTCATCGCATCTGAACACGCAAAGTTTGGCGACACGCATTCACGTGTGGGAGTGATGCCAGGATGGGGTTTGACGGTGCTGCTGCCACAAGCAATTGGTGTACGCCGCGCACGAGAGATGAGCTTTACCGGAAACTTCATGCTCGCAGATGAAGCTCTCGCATTCGGCTTAGTGAACCATGTGGTGCCACATGATCAACTCATGCCCTTCACCCGCCAAATTGCACGCGACATCGCAGGCAACGAACAAGACGGTGTGCGCAATATTCGCGCCACATATGCACACCATGTACAAGACGAACAAGATTGGGAATTCGAATCACAAGCCGGTGCTCAATGGCGCCGTGAACAATTTGATCCCAAAAAAGTTGCAGAGCGACGCGCCAAAATTATGGAACGTGGCCGCCAGCAATAAATTACGAAGCCGACATCTCCGAGACGGCCTTCACTTCAATGCCGCCTCGTGGGCGTTGTGTAAGCACGACGCGCACATGATGCGGTTGGGCTGTTGCCATCACTTCACCAGCAATTTCTGCGGCCAGTGCCTCAGCAAACACGGCACGGTCACGAAAACCCCACAGGTACAACTTCAAACTTTTTGATTCAATGCAATGGGCATTGGGTACGTATTCAATAACGAGGGTCGAAAGATCGGGTTGTTGTGTGACTGGACACATCGACGACAATTCATCAGTAGTAAAAGTGACGCTAGTGACATGTGAAGGCGCAGGAAAGACCTCCACATGTTGAATGGGTTCGCGCACGGTGGCGCCAAGAACAGTCAAAGATGATGTGTCACTCATAGGGTTACAGCGTAGGGACTATCGCAAGTCGTCGGGCAACAAACCAATAAGTGGTACTAAGGGGCGTGGGCCCACATGTGAAATCACTTCGGCAGCCGCAATGGCACCAATGCGTGCACAACTTGTGAGATCTTTCCCTTGGGTAAGTCCACGTAGGAATCCTGCTGCAAACAAATCTCCGGCGCCAGTGGTGTCTACCACTGCATCTACTGGTGCAGCTGGCACTACATGCACATCATCACGAGTCACAATCACAGAACCTTTTTCACTGCGAGTGACCGCTGCGATGTGACAATCATGACGCAATAAAGCCACTGCTTCATCAAAGTCGTCTACTTCATAGAGTGACTTCAATTCATCTTCGTTGGCAAACAACACATCAATCTCGTCGCGCACAAGTGCACGGAAGTCACTGCGGTGTCGATCTACACAAAATGCATCAGACAAAGTGAGTGCAACAACACGGCCGTGGCCATGTGCAAGCGATGCTGCTTGGCGAAATGCCTGCTTTGCCTCATCACGATCAAACAGATATCCCTCCAGATACAACACAGCGCCTGCGGCGATTACCGATGCATCAAGATCATCGAAGGCCAACAAAGTGGACACACCCAAATAGGTATTCATTGTGCGTTGGGCGTCTGGGGTGACTGCAATAATGCAACGACCTGTTGGGATATCACTTGCGGGGCCGCCAGAGAGAAACTGCACACCCATCGACACCATGTCGGAGGCGAACTCTTGACCTAAGTCGTCGTTAGATACTTTTCCAATGAAGGCCACTTCCCCACCCAGGCTTGCTATGCCCGCGATGGTGTTAGCCCCAGAGCCTCCGCTCGTGCGTGTGGTGGACCCCACGGCAGTGGTGAGCTGCACGGCACGATCGGTTTCAATGAGGGCCATCGAGCCCTTAATCATCGACTGTGCAGCCAAAAACGCATCGTCCACCATGGCAATCATGTCGACGAGGGCGTTACCCACACCCACGACGTCGTAGAGGATTCCCTCTTTGTTCGTAAGGGCAGGAACATGGGCAGTGAAAGGATGTTGGCGTGGCACGATTTACCACCGTAGTCCGCACGCACCCACCACTAGCCTTCATCGAGTGAGCCATCTACACAATCCTCATCGTCTGCCCCGCACCGTTGTGCCTTCGCGCTACAAGGTCTCCTTGGCGCCCCAACTCGATGAGGCCTCATTTACTGGCATTGTGTCCATCTCGGCCACTGCTTCTGAGTCCACCAACGAAATTGTTCTTAATGCCATTGAATTGACCATTCATTCGGTCACAGTCAATGGACGCGACTGCCCATGGGAGTTGATCGAAGATCTTGAACGACTGGTGATTAGCCACAACACAGTTGCGGGTGAATTAGAGATTGGCATTTCCTTTACGGGAATCTTGAACGACAAACTGCACGGCTTTTATCGCTCCACGTTTGTTGACGACGCAGGTAAGACACACACAATTGCCACCACCCAAATGCAATCCACAGATTGTCGTCGAGCGTTCCCATGTTTTGACGAACCCGATTTCAAATCAGTATTCGCCGTTGATCTCACCGTGGGTGAGGACTTGTTGGCAATCTCTAATAGTCCAGAGGTTCGACGTGAAGATCGCGGCGATGGCACCGTTCGTGTGTGGTTCTCCGACACGATGGTGATGTCCACATATTTGGTGGCTTTTGTGGTCGGCCCATTAGAGGCAACTGCGCCGGTCATGGTTGGCGACGTGCCATTACGAGTGGTGCATGTTCCTGGCAAATCACATCTCACCGCATTTGGTCTTGAGATTGGTGCATTTGCTTTGGAATGGTTCCAGAACTACTACGGCATCGCCTACCCCGGTGAAAAAGTAGATCTCATTGCATTGCCGGACTTTGCCATGGGCGCAATGGAAAACGTGGGGTGCATCACGTTCCGTGAAGTGTTGTTGCTCGTTGACCCTGCAACATCTACACAAGTTGAACAAGAACTTGTTGCCGATGTGGTCGCCCATGAGCTAGCGCACATGTGGTTTGGCGACTTAGTCACCATGGGTTGGTGGAATGGCATTTGGCTCAACGAAGCATTCGCTACTTTCATGGAGATTGCGGCCTGTCACGCATTTGCACCACAGTGGAAACGCTGGACATCTTTTGGTCTGGAACGAAGTGCAGCATTTGAAGTGGACTCACTGCATGCCACGCGCACTGTTGAATTCCCTGTGCATTCCCCCCAAGACGCCGAAGGAATGTTTGATGTACTCACATATCAAAAAGGCGGCGCGCTCTTGCGCATGTTGGAGCAATATCTCGGCGAAGATCGTTTCCGTGCAGGCGTGAGTCATTATTTGAAGAAGCATTCCTACGGCAACACCGAGACCAATGATTTGTGGGATGCCATTGAAGAGATTGTTCTCAGCGACGGCGGCGATGCAGTACCTGTGCGCCAACTCATGGATTCATGGATCTGGCAGGCCGGCTATCCACTGGTGTCTGCACAACTCGATGGCACAGAACTTGTGTTATCACAACGTCAATTCACGTATGACAACACACCGAATGCAACAGTATGGGTGGTACCTATTCATGTGCGCAATGGTGACACCACCGTGAAGGTGTTGCTCACTTCAGAATCAATGCGCGTGGCATTGCCTCACCCCGATGCACTGGTAGTCGTCAATGCGCAGGGGCCAGGTTTTTATCGTGTGGACTACTCCGCAGAGTTAATGACACGCCTCACAGGCGACGCACTTGCCACATTGGACACACTCGAGCGCTACAACTTGGTAGACGATGCATGGAATGCCACACTTGCGGGCGCCATGTCGAGCACTCAGCTCTTGACATTCCTCAAGGGCTTTACGGGCGAACGTGATCTGGCCGTATGGCAAGCCATGACCGCTGCACTCAAAGGTTTGGGGCGCGTGATTGAACGCGACGCAATGGCACCATTCCAAACATTCGTGACAGGGCTCGTCACCCCTGCATACAACGACTTGGGTGCAGACCCAGTGGCCGGTGAGCCAGATCTACGCGCCAAATTGCGCGGCCTTTTGCTGAGCACGCTGGCTGTATTAGGCAATGACCCACAGGCCCAGCAACGTAGTCGAGCCATCTTGATGGACAACGCATCGAGTGATCCTGAACTTATGGCCTCGGCTACTTCTGTTGTGGCAAGCACAGGTGATGCCAGCGATTACAACTGGTTCCTTGCGCGATTCCGTGAACCCACCACCCCTCAAGAGCGCATTCGCATGTTGTACGCATTAGCTGAATTCGACAATGCAGAACTGATGCAGCGCACGTGCGAGATGGCCTTCACCGATGAAGTAAAGAGCCAAGATGCACCATTTCTTCTCAACCGTTGCATTGCCAACAAGCACCACGGAGCACAAGCATGGACCATCGTGCGTACACGTTGGCAAGAAGCAGAACAACGTTTCCCCAGTAACACCATCATTCGCATGGCGTCGTCGGTGACCACATTGAACACAGCAGTGCTTCGTGCAGATGTGCAGTCGTTCTTTACAGAACACCCGTTACCGCAGTCAGCCAAGACACTCGAACAAGTGCTCGAGCGCCACGGCGTCAATGTTGCATTGCGCGAACGTGAGTCCGCAGCAATGTCATCGGCTGGTGGGTTTTAACTGACCTTTAGCAACCATGTCGCGCAATGCTGTTTTCAAGAACTTGCCCGCTGCATTACGTGGCAACTCTTCATTCATGATGATCACATGGTTAGGCACCTTGAACGATGAGATGTTTCCGTCCAAGAACTTCCACAGATCTTCTGCGTTAATAGATTGACCATCCTTGGGCAGAATTGCCACAGCAACTTCTTCACCAAGTCGCTCGTGCGGCACACCAAAGACTGCAACTTCATGCACTGCAGAATGTTCGTAAATGGCATTTTCTACTTCAACGCAATATATGTTTTCACCACCACGCAAGATCATGTCTTTGATGCGGTCTTTAATGAACAAAAAGCCTTCTTCGTCGATGTAACCACCATCGCCCGTACGCAACCAGCCATCCACAATGGTTTCAGCAGTTGCATCAGGACGATTCCAGTAACCACGAATCAACATCGGACCAGCCATGCAAATCTCGCCCATTTCGTTGGGTCCCAACGTCTTGAACGTTTCAGGGTCACGGACTTCCACCCGCATAGGTCGTGTTGCGCGACCAGTAGAGGTAGGACGATCGGTGTAGAACTTGCCAGTGTTGCCAGGGCCATACGCATTGGTTTCGGTCATGCCGTATCCCAATTGCGGGCTGCCCTTCTTCACACTCTTTGCCACTTTGTCCACGAGGGCTGCAGGTGCAGGTGCACCGCCACCACCCACGGCACGCAATGACGATGTGTCGTACTTATCGAAGTCGGGATGATTCACAAGATCCCAACTTTGTGTGGGCACGCCCACAAAGTTGGTGATGTTTTCATCTTGAATAATCGGCAATGCTTTGCCGGCATCCCACTTGTACATGATCACCAATTTGAGGCCGGCCATAAAACAGCTCAGCATCACTGGCACACAACCCGTTACGTGGAACAACGGCACAATCAAAATAAATGATGGCGGGAAGGGATCAGCGGGTGCTTCTGGACCATCGGAGGCAAGCTTGAGCACTGCATTGCGCGCAGAGAATGCCATCAATGAACTCAAGATTGCACGGTGTGTAGACACAGCACCCTTAGGGCGTCCTGTGGTGCCCGAGGTGTAGAGGATCGTTGCATCATCATCAAGGCTGATGTCGGCAACGATGGGCCCAAGACCGGTCTTGACTTCCACTGCCCAATCATCAACATCTGCGCCCACTTCACGCTCCGGGCGCACGCACAACATCTTGATGCCATGTTGACGACATGTTGCATGTGCAGTATCAATGCGCTGCTGGTCACCAATGAGGACCTTGGCGCCAGAGTCGAGCAATGCAAATTCCATTTCATCTTCGGTCCACCATGCATTGAACGAGACATTGATGGCACCGACGGAGATAATCGCCGCAAAAGACATGATCCACTCGGGGAAGTTACGCATCGCCACAGCAACGCGATCACCTTTTTTCACTCCGTACTTGTGCACCAACAGATGTGAGAGACCATCGACGTGATCCATCACTTGAGCAAACGACCAACGCTCTCCTTCATAGAGAAGAAAAGTGGCATCACCGAAATTGCGAGCGTTCTGCAACACAAGAGCAAGGTTGGGAGGAGTGTTCTTGAACACTTCCATCTTCACCCCAAAAACAGTGTCCTCCACCAATTCAAATGGTGTTCCGGATGCCGGATTAAGAACTGCATTTTGCGCATCAGTCCAAGACAGTGCCATTAGTTTCCCCCAATGTTGTGAAGACCGCAGTCTAGAACTGCGCACCCCTACAAGGGAAAATCAGACAGGGCAGAATCAGGCGGCGTGGCGCTGGCCGTAGTAACGGCGCAGGTATTCCTGGTTACGAATTTGCACCAAGATGTAGCAGTAAGCGCCAAGGCCCAAGAACGCCACAGTGAAGCCATAGACCATCATCGAGCTTCCAGTGGTAAGACCAAGGAACAAAGTCAATGCGTTGGCTGCGATTAATCCATACAAGACGTTGACACGACGGCGACGCACCACTTCGTGTGGCGACATGAATGCTGATTCGGCTGCATAGTGATGGCGCGGAAGTTCAGCGGTGTGGTGCGAGCGGCGATGGCGTGGCTCTTGTTCAAGCATTCCATCAGAGGCAACCAAGCGAGGACGTTGATACCCGCGGGTGGGTGCGCTTTGCATCGGTGCACGACCTGGCGCAGGTGCACGACCTGGCGCAGCGCGTCCGGGAACTGATCGAGGAGCAGGGGCAAGAGGGCGAGACATTGCGCGCATGGCATGGGGTGCACCCACAGGGCCCTGAGTGCGCTGCAACGTGTTGAGTTGACGACGGAAATCAGACACCGAAGACACGCCGCCGCCATCGAAGCGCGAACGCAAAACTGGAGGCAGAAGCACTGCCATCCACATGGCTCCAACTATGAGGAGAACAAGTTTGCTCATCTACTGAATTACACCTTGAATCGGGAACAAGAACTGTTGACCGTGGTCCACCCCGTACTGGCTGTACAGGCGAGTGGCGTGGTAAGACGCTTTGAGAAGCCTAGTAAGCAATACCTTTGTCTGCGACCCATTGATGCCATAAGTGTGCGAAAAATGCTCAAAAATCACTAAAAATGCTCAAAAATGGCCGAGAAGTGAAATATTTCCTACCGGGAAAAGTCCCCGGAGCGCCCACCAGACTTCTCCCACAGGGCAATCTGGCCGATCTCCATGGTCTTGTCGATGGCTTTGCACATGTCGTACAAGGTGAGTGCGGCCACTGAACACGCAGTGAGCGCTTCCATTTCCACACCGGTTTGTCCAGTGGTCTCCACAATTGCCTCAATCTCTACAGCACCATCGCGCACCGAAAGATCAACAACAATCTTTGTCAACATCAACGGATGACAGAGCGGAATGAGATCACTGGTTCGCTTGGCTGCTTGAATTCCAGCAATACGCGCCACCGCTAAGACGTCACCTTTAGGTAAACCGTTATTCACAATTGCAGCCGACGTTTCTGGCCTCATCACAATGACACCGCGCGCAACCGCACGTCGGCGAGTAGAGGCTTTGTCGCCTACGTCGACCATGTGAGCATTGCCCTGGTCGTCGAGATGGCTAAAAGAGGTCTCGCTCATTGCTTAGGCCAACTTCAAAAACAGCTTCTCAACCTCTTCGAGATCAAAACCGTCTTTCTTGGCTTGCTTGGGATCATTCATACATTGCTGCAAACCACTGGAGAGCAAACGAAAGCCCACTTGGTCGAGCGCAGTGCTGGCAGCTGAGACCTGAGTAATAATGTCCCGGCACTCACGGCCTTCTTCGATCATGTTGCGCACAGCGCGCACTTGGCCCTCGATACGTGCCAGGCGCTTCAAGAGATTGTCGTGAACCTGCGGATCAATCTTCATGGGAATTTCCTTTGAGTCGATATTGTTATACCCCCTAGGGTATCATCATAGAAATACCCCGAAAGGACATTTCCAATGATTCTTGAACAGTTCTACCTTGAATGTCTCTCACATGCTTCCTACCTCGTGGGAGACCAAGCCAGTGGCACAGCTGCAGTGGTAGACCCACAGCGCGATATTCAGCAATACCTCGACAGGGCGAGCGAATTAGGCCTCACCATCACCCACGTGTTGGAGACCCACTTCCATGCCGACTTTCTCTCGGGCCACCTCGAGTTAGCCGAAGCAACCGGTGCGGTGATTTGTTACGGCTCTGAAGCCAAGCCTCAATTCCCCGCTCGCCTGCTTGTCGATGGTGAACGACTGAAGTTCGGCGATGTGGTTGTGGAAGCACGCCATACACCTGGTCACACACCAGAGTCCACTTCGTATGTGGTGTGGGCTAGCGATGGCGATGCCGAGCCCTATGGCATCCTCACCGGTGACACTTTGTTCATTGGTGATGTTGGTCGCCCGGACTTGTTGGTCAGTGTGGGAAAAACTGCAGATGAACTGGGCCACATGTTGTTTGCAAGCATTCACAACAAGATCCTCACATTGCCCGATGCCACTCGCGTGTTCCCCGCACACGGAGCAGGTTCAGCATGTGGCAAAAACTTATCCACCGAGACCACATCTACTTTGGGTGAACAACGCGCCACCAATTACGCACTGCAGTTCACTAGCGCAGATGCATTCGTTGCCGCAGTCACAGAAGGTCAACCAGAAGCACCTGGCTATTTCGTCTACAACGCAGTACTCAATCAAAAAGATCGAGAGACACTCGACGAACACGCCATTCCCACAAAGTTGACACTGACTCAACTACTTGATGCCCGCGACAAAGGACTACAAATCGTCGACACGCGTGATTCACAGTTTTTTGCTACCGGTCATTTGCGTGGATCGGTAAATGTGGGCTTAGCGGGTCGTTATGCCGAATACACCGGATCTGTCATACGGCCTGATGAAGACATAGTTCTGATCACCGAGATGGGTTTTGAATCAGAAGCCAAAGTGCGACTGGCGCGCATTGGTTATGACCGCGTGATTGGTTGGTTCCCCGTGGAAGATCTCGTTGA
>B570J29032_109957892_pt1 | contig 10929 bp, 10 predicted proteins | sample LakMenEpi16Nov12_FD_29032 | JGI IMG/M metagenome (IMG submission 29032)
TGTAATTAACTGTGCACCATTTTTAATCAAATTATTAGGTCCAGCCGATCGCAGGCTAGTCGTGTTTCCTGGAACTGCCATTACAGTGCGATTTGCCTGTATTGCAAAATTAGCCGTAATTAAGCTTCCAGACTTAGCATCGGCCTCGGTAACAATTGTTGCACTACTAAGCCCTGCTATTATTCTGTTGCGCGCCGGAAAGTGCGATTTGTAGGCCTCTGTACCTTCTGGGTATTCACTAATTACTCCTCCGCCATCAGATTCAATAATCGACCTGTAAAGCCCAAAGTTGCTTCTAGGGTAAGGCCTATCGAGCCCGCAGCCTAATACAGCCAAAGTTGAGCCTTTTGCGTCCAAAACAGCCCTGTGGACAATGGTGTCGATCCCTAAGGCCATACCGCTAACCACACAAAAACCAGCCTTAGCTAGCTCATAAGCAAGCCTGTAGGTTATTTCTTCTCCATATTTGGTTGGCCTACGGGTACCCACTATAGATACCATTGGTAGGTCCGGGATTTGACCAGCCAAGTACAAACCCTTAGGAGTACTTGAAATATCCCGCAAAAGTTGCGGAAAAGTATTGTCATTATGTTTAATATATTGTATATTCATATTCTATCTCAATCTGGAGTATAAAAAACAAATTTAAACATAAGTGGTAAAAAGTATTGACAATATACCGCTTATGTGATAATATACTACACGTTCTTTAAATTACTACATATTTTGAAGCTTTTTCAAGGGAGTAACCTGCTCCGCGAGGCTTAATCTAAAACTCACCCTCCTTTTAGATCTCGCGAGCAGATTACTCCCTTTAATGCCACGGTCTTATTATTTTCTATTGACGGCCGCACAAATCCCGCTAAGGGGGCTTTAAAGGGAATAACAAACAGATCAGTTCGAGTTTATACGGCTGGTCTGTTTTTTATTTCTTTGTTTTTGTATTTGATAAACCTAGCTTAGCAAGTCCAAAAATCAATTGCTAGCATGGAGCGGAATAAACTTTTAATTTTATTAAATTGACGTATGCTCTACGCCATTTTTTAGTGAATCTAGTACTATTTCAGCACTCTTTTTTACCACATCCTCAAGCGATTCCTGCTCTTCTTTATTGAACTTTTGTAAGACAAATTTTTCGGTTGAGACTTTTTCGAGCATGTCATTTTTTATACCAACCCTAAAGCGCGTGAAATTATCGCCCATTTTAGAAATAATATCTTTAAGCCCGTTGTGACCCCCACTGCTACCACCTACACGCACACGAACAGTGCCAAAATCCAAAGCTAAATCATCTGATATTACCCATATGTCTTGGGTTTGAATTTTATAAAAATTAGCAATTTTTACCACACTATCACCGCTTAAATTCACATAAGTTGTAGGCTTGGCCAAAATAACCGTCTCCTCATTTAACATAGTTACACACATATCGGCTTTAAGCTTTTTTTCATTTTTAATATTTAACTTATATTTTTTAGATATTTCATCAATTACCATAAAGCCTAGATTATGGCGTGTGTTTTCGTATTCATCTCCTGTGTTGCCTAGTCCAACAATTAGTTTCATAAGCTAATTATACTTTATCTTCTTTGTACTTGCTCTTAAATACTAACTTAATGGGTACGCCGGTTAGTTCGAAGTTCTGTCTAAGTTGGTTTTCAATATAGCGCATATAACTAAAGTGAATTAGCTCGGGGTGAGTTCCAAATACGCTGAATTCTATCGGGTCATTTCCTGTTTGCGTGACATAGTTCATTTTGGCATGGAACCCTCTAGTCGTTACGGGTGGCTGCTTTTGGACAGCAGTTTTTAGCACATCATTTAGTTCTTTGGTAGGAATTTTGGTTGCTCGTCGGCTATTTACTTCAACAATAATTTGCTTGAGTTTTTCGAGATTCTGCTTCTCCACACTAGATGTGAAAATAAGTGGTGCCCACCAAACATATTGCAGGTTGTGGCTAATAATATTTCCCATTTCGGCCATGGTGTTATCTTCTTTGTCTTCGATTGCATCCCATTTGGTAACTGCCACGATTAGTGCCTTTCGAGCGTCTTTGACCATCCCTATAATATGTTCGTCTTGCTTTGTGAGACCTTCAGTTCCATCAATTAGCACCAGGCAGACATCGGCCCGCTCGATGGCTGACTTTGTTCGAGTCGCCGAAAAGAACTCAATGCCTTTCGAAATCTTTCCACGCCTACGCAATCCGGCAGTATCAAAAAAGTCCAAGATAGTATCTTTGTATTTTACTTCTGCCAAGTTTACATCACGAGTTGTTCCGGCTATGTCCGATACTAAGGCAACTTCTTCGTTAGCTAAAGCATTAATGAGCGCACTCTTGCCTACATTTGGTCGACCAAGAATTGCAATCTTAATTGACTCTTTAATTTGTGCGGCTTTTTTACGTGGTATTTTAATCACCACTTCATTTAATAGATCATTTATGCCTTGTCCATTTTGGGCTGATGCCTGCATGATGTTTTCAAAACCAAGCTTACGATAATAGCTAAAGTCGGAGTTAAACTCCTTTTTATCTAGCTTGTTAATAAGCAATATTACTGGAAGCTTAGATTTAATTACTAATTTAGCAAGTTTAAGATCGTCACTATTTAGCTGAGTGGTTCCATCGGCTACAAATACAACTAAATCGCTCATATTAACTGCATCTTCAATTTGCAATATGGCAAGCTTGTTAAGCTCATCTGTAGGCTTTGCAAAGCCAGCGCTATCAACTAATTCGAACTGCACGCCATTGTGCTTTACCACACCCCTATTTTGATCGCGGGTTGTGTGAGCCACATGCGAAGTAATCGCCTGATTACTATGGGTCAGTCGATTAAACAGCACGCTTTTACCAACGTTTGGTTGGCCAACAATTATTACTCTTGATAAATTCTTCATTTTATTGCCAAATATGGTTATTGAAGGCCCATTCTATCATATTTTTGCTTTCTTGAAAACGGTCAGGGCTATTTAAGACCACTGTAATGATTCGACGGCCGTTTCTTTCGACGGCAGTTATCAGGCATTGGCCGGCATCTAATGTATATCCCGTCTTCATTCCCACTACACCAACACTACCTAATATTTTGTTTGTAGTTGTAAGAGTATATGCCTTACCGTCTTGATTAAAAATCTTTGAATTGGCTGTGGAAGTTATCTCTTTAAAAGTTTGGTTTGTTGATAGTACGCTAGCTAGCTTTATTAAATCTTTTGGGGTGCTAGTATTTTTGGAGCTTAATCCGCTTGGTTCGTCGAAATTTGAATTTGTCATCCCCCAAAGCTTGGCTTTATCATTCATTTTTTTTGAGAAATCCTCAACCGAGCCACTATCGTAGATTGCAAGTGCGTTAGCAGCATCGTTGGCCGAATAAATTAAAATTGCTTTTAAAAGCTCTCCTACAGTAATTTCTTCTCCCTCAACTAATCCAAGCTTTTGGTCTTCAGGTCCAAGAGCCGGAAGTTTTCCTACTGTAACAACTTCATTCGGTTTGTGTGATTCCATTATGACCAAAGCGGTCATAAGCTTAGCAAGTGATGCAATTGGTTTGGGGGTGCTAATATCTTTTTCTAGTAAGTTTGTGCCAGAACCAGTATCGTAAATTACCGATGCTGAAGCTAAAGGATTAAATTTTTTGTAATTAGATTTGGGGGTTGGCTGAGTCGAATAAGGCTGCTTCACAAAGGGTATTTTGTTATTTTCTTTAGCACCAACAACGAAAAGGTTTTCTATGGGCTTAATAAATGCCAAGCCAGAATTAACAAGTAAACTAAAAAATAATCCTATAGTAACAACTAAATTCACAAAACATCCTCGGGCTTAATAAACATATATTCTTTTTGGGCTAACTTATGACTGGAAAATTTTCCTACTCTAATTCGCACCAGCTTTATGACTGGCCGGTCTATCGCTTCAAGAGTTCTTCTTATTTGTCGGTTTTTTCCTTCATTCATAACAACTTTAACTATATTATCACTTACACGCGTGGTCTTCATTTTGCTTATTCCATCCTCGAGCTTAATACCTTCATTAATCTTTGCTATATCTTCGTCTTTAATTTGCACATTACTACTTACTAAGTAGGCCTTAGTCTTTTTCTTGCTAGGGTGCGATATTTCATTTATGAAAGTGCCATCTGAACTTAAGATTAAAATTCCCTCGCTGTCTTTATCTAGTCTACCGGCAATCTTGAGCTTCGAAAATGATTTAGGTAAACTATCAAAAATAGTTTTGTCATCGCCATACCTTTTGTGAGAACATATTTCGCCACGAGGCTTGTTGTAGGCTATATAAATATCCTCTCTAGATTTACCTTCAAGACCATCTAGCAAAACTTTATCATCATCACCTATTTGGGTGCTAAGCTCGGTAATCGTTTTTCCATTAACACTCACCCTAGAAGCCTTTATTAGTTCATCAGCTTTTCTTCTGGAGTCGGCTAGGCCGGCATTAACTAGGAATTTATTTATGCGCATTTTCATAGCCTTCAAGTTGTTTAATATCTTCAATTCCCATGAGCTTCAAAAAATCGGTGGTAGTTTTGTATTTATCCAGGCCACCAACTACACCCTTTTTTATCAAATGCTTGTTTAGAAGGTTTTTTATAGACTGTTCACTACTAACACCTCTGATTTCATCAATCTCATCTTTGCTTATTGGTTGTTGGTAGGCAACTACGCTTAATGTTTCAAGGGCTGGCTGGCTTAAGGCCTGTGGAGTAGAATCGTAAAATTCATCAATCAGGCTGGTATATTCTGGCTTAGCAGCCATTTGCGCCGTTGATCCATCAGTTATTATGATTAGCCCCAAATCAGAAAGTTTGCGGTTAGCAGTCTTAATCTCGTCCAATAATTCACTACTTTTGATACCTACGTTTTTAGCCAAAGATGTAATATTTATAGGCTCACTTGAGTAAAAAAGAATAGTAATAATTTTAGCTGTCAGATTCATTTAGAAGTTCCAATTAGTATGTTTGCCTGCCCGCTTAGCTGCTGTTTTTTTATAAGCTCTAAAATCGACATGAAAAATACAATTGCCTCGGTTCGGTTCTTAGGAACGGACATGATTTCATCAATCGAATACTCCCTAAGCCTGCTAACATGTATGTTAAATTTAACCTTAGCTTTATCGAGATAGTCTTTGTTATTTTTTAAAGTATGTGTTTTTTGCGAGAGCTCAAGATTTTTTAAAATTGAAGAATAAATGCTAGTTAGTTCTAGCGGGAGTATTTGTGCGGTTTTGGTATTTTTATATAGATTTTTTTGTCTGGAATACATTCTGCCTTTTGAAAATTTAGCTAATATTTGGGCCTGCTTTTTTATTAGCTGGTATTGTTTTAGGGATTCAGTTAAGTCTATTTCGTCTTCTGTATCTGGTATGTTAATTACGGCTCTAGACTTATCTAGGCTGAGTTTTGCTGCGATATATAAAAATGAGTTCATCTCCTCAATTGTTAAGTCCATTTGAGAAATATAATCTAGATAGTCATCAGTAATTTTAGAAAGTGAAATTTCGGTTATTTCAAGTTTTTGCTTATCTAGTAAATTCAGCAATAAATCGAATGGACCTTGAAAATTTTCGAGCTCCAAAACAAAAGGCATATTAATCCTTTTTTTCTTTGATCGATAGGCCAAGTTCTCTTAGTTGTTCTGGCCTGACCTCAGAAGGACTCTTAAACATCAAGTCTCTGGCATCTCCTGTTTTAGGGAATGCTATCACTTCTCTTATTGAAGTTTCATTCAATAAGACTGTAATCAATCTGTCCAGTCCTGGTGCCATTCCTCCGTGCGGAGGAACGCCATACTTAAAGGCTTCCAAGAATTCTCCAAAACGCTCTTTCACGTCATCGTCACTTAAGCCAAATCTTTCAAATACTGCTTTTTGGATTTTTGGATCATGAATCCTTAAGCCCCCACTACTAACTTCTACTCCATTAAGAACTAAGTCAAAGCAATATGCCCTCATCCTTAAAAGGTCTTCTTCTTTTTGCGAATCTAGCAAATGCATGTCTTCATCATGAGGCTTGGCAAATGGGTTGTGAGCAAACGTTATATGACCCTCGGGTGTTTTTTCGAATACTGGAAAATCTACTACCCAAACAAAAGCAAGTTCATTCGGATTATCCTTATCTTTTCTCAAATCTGGCTTGTCTGTGCCGTATTTTTGCATGCTCTCGGCATAAGTAATAACTTCAAAATTTTCGGGCACCTCTTTTTCGGGCATTAGATTTTTAATAACCGATTTAAACATTGCTTCGTTAAAGTCCATAACATCTTTATCATTAACAAAACTCATTTCCATATCTAGCTGCGTAAATTCTGGCTGCCTATCGCCCCTCTGGTCTTCATCCCGGAAGCATCGAGCTATCTGGTAGTATTTTTCAAAGCCTGAAATCATAAGTAGCTGTTTGAACTGCTGCGGTGCCTGAGGCAGTGCATAGAATTTGCCCTCACTTAATCTTGAGGGCACCAAGAAGTCACGAGCTCCTTCCGGGGAAGATTTTGTAAGAATTGGAGTTTCAATATCTACAAAGCCTGCTTCATCCATATAATTTCTGATTAAATTAATAAATTTGTGCCTAAAGCGCATGTTCTTTTGCATGCTTTCACGGCGCAAATCCAAATAACGATGTTTCATTCTGACTTCTTCATGAATAGCTGATTTGTCCTCGGTTATTTCAAAAGGAGTTGTTTCGGCCTCGCTAATTATCTGGAGGTCTTTTATTTCAAATTCGATAGTTCCTGTAGGATGATCGTGATTAATCATCTTTTCGGGTCGAGCCTTAACTTCACCAGATATTTCTACCACAAATTCAGTTCTAAGTTTTTCTACTACGCCGTCTAATTCCTGACCAGCTCTAAAATAAACAGCCTGAACTACTGCTGAGGCATCTCTGATTTCAAAAAAAGCTAACTTACCGTGGTCTCTTCTGACATGGACCCAGCCTTTTACGGTTGCTTCTTGACCTACCATATTGGTAAGTTCTTTTATCATTGTTCTGGTTTTCATAGGTATAATTATACCTTATAAGTGGCACTAAGCTCAAACAGATTATTGGGCTTGTGGATTTTGAGGGGCTGGCCCTTGTGGCTGCTGAGGCGCAGGTGGTGGGGTTTGCTGCGGGGCGTTAGCTTGCTCGGGGCTCCCAACTACAGGCTCTTTGCTGCCGCCGGCCGGTGCTTCTAGTACTTTCTTAATAGTGGTTACCACATCTTCAAGAGTTACCTGAGACTTTACTAGATATTTATCTACACCTAGCTTCTCACCCCTTTCTTTATCGGTAGGGCTTCCTAGTGCTGTCATCATAATAACTTTTGTATGCGCAATCTCTGGAGTGGTACGTACTATGTCTAATACATCAAATCCAGAAATTCGAGGCATCATAATATCTAGAACTATCAAATCAGGGCGTTCCTTAACTGCCATTGCTAAGGCTTCTTCACCATTACTAGCAACTGCTAGCTCAAAGCCTTCGGCCTGAAGCCTCGCAAAATAAACGTCTCTTAAACTTATATCATCTTCAACTAGTAGTATTTTTGCCATTTTTTCCTCTAACCTTAAGAATTAATTATATAATATCACATTTTTACCAAAGGTAACTTAAATGCGAAGGTTGAACCTTTTTGAGGGCTGGATTCTACCCACACACTTCCTCCATACATCTCTACTAGATTTCGGGCAATATATAGCCCAAGCCCAGTACCACCCTTTTCTCTGGTGAGTTCGCTATCTACCCTATAAAACTTTTCAAACAGATGCTTCTGATCCTGCTCCGAAATACCAACACCCGTATCGTGAATTTTTATAGTTACAAAAGACTGATCAGCCTCTATTTCTACATCCACATTTCCCTCGTCGGTATATTTAATAGCATTATCAATCAGATTTGTTAGCACTTCAGCTATTCTGCTTTCGTCGGCATTAACCAAGTAGGTCGGGGCAATTACCTTTTCACTTTTGATATCAGCCCCAGATATATGCGTAAATAGTTGAATACCTTTTTGTTGGGCTAGTATTTTCATTTCGGCAGAAACTTTTAAAACTAAATCGCTGATGTTAAAGACCGCTCTTCTGTCTTTGATATTTTTATCTTCAATTTTGCTAACACTCAGCAAATCCTGAAAAAGCTTCCCCAGATGTATGGCAGATCCATGGGCCTTATCCAAAAATCCTTTTGCGCGTTCATCGATTTGAGCTAAATTAGGATTTTGAGCCATAGAAATATAACCCTCTATCGCAGCGACCGGAGTGCGCATTTCGTGGCTAGCGGTCGATATAAATTCATTTCTTTCCCGTGCCAATGCTTTTTGCTCAGAAATATCTCTAAGTATTGCTATAGCACCCGAAGGCTGACCTTCATTATCTGAAGTTGGACCTACAGAAATAAACAGGGCTGAACGTTTCTTGTCCCTGCTTAGTAAAGTTAGTTTATCTGAGCTAACTGGACGATGATTTTCTAATACATAAGAAAATGGATCACTTGCTTCATTTAGCTCCTTATCGTTTTGATCTCTTAATTTAAAAACTTGGTCATAATCTAAGTTGAGCGCATCATGCATATCCCAGCCAGTTAGCTCCTGGGCTGGTTCATTCATGAGTATGATTTTTCGATCACTGTTTATTCCTACTACAGGATCGGCAATCGAACCAAGCATAAGTCTCTCGGTCATTTTTGAACTTTCTAGATCGGCTGTAACTTTTTGTTCGGGCTTTTCAGAATGAATATATTTTTCTGTTGTATAAGCAATTAATCCAGCAAAAATTACTGCGGCAATAGTACTTGGAAACGAACTTACATTAAGCTGCTGTTCGGAAGTTGCAAGTGATGACAGTATATCGCCAACATAAAGAACCGCAACCAGTCCAGCATTTATAAAAAAAGCTGTAAAGCCGAGAACTGAACCTGCCATAATTATTATTAGAAACACAGGATACCAGATAGACGTACTGCCACCAGTGAAATAAACAACTACGGCAGCTTCTGCCGCAACAAAGAAAAACTGTAAATATTTTGCAAGAAACTCGCGTTTTCTAATCAAAGGGCGCGCCAACAGCAGGTTATACACTAGCCCTAAAGCTACCAATGGGGTCAAAACGTATGTTAATAAGTTCTTATTTTGAATATCAAAATTAAAGAAAAATATCACAGCAACAAAAACCCCAACTGCAATATTAAACAGAGAAGTTACCAAAGTCATTTTGACATAGGTATGTCTGTGGATTTTTTTCTTTGCCACTAAACAAATTATAGCATAAGCGCTATATTTAAATTAGAACTTTTCAGTGTAGTTAGGGAACCAGTCTTGATGGATATTTTCTTCTTTTACATCCATTTCCATAAGCGTTGGCTTAAAAGCCTCAACCATTGGCTCGGGCCCCGAAACATAAAATTCACACTCGGCCATGTCGCCAATTGCATCTTTTATCATTTCTTTACTTATCATGCCTGTTTTTCCGTCCCAGTTTGACGGAACCTTATCGACTAAGGTCTCAATTATCTTAAAATTGATTATATTTCCATTGGCACTAGCCCATAAATCCTCAAAACAAATATCCTCTATTGTTCGGTTAGAATAAATAAGAGTGATATCTCTTTGTTCTTGATTATCAATTAGAAATTTCATTTGCGAACGAAATGGGGTGATTCCAATACCGCCTGCAATCCAGACGAGTGGCTTTTTAATATCTTTTGGCATTACAAAGCTACCCATAGGCCCTTTGGCTTCTATACTATCCCCTGGCTCCAGCTTAAACATCGCATCTTTAAAGCTAGAATGCTTATCAACCAATCTGGTCGTAATCATTAACTGAGCTTCGGTCGGAGAGCTAGACAATGTAAACCATCTTTTTATTCCTCTATCATCTTGGTTTGGATGTTCTAAATATATTTCTAAAAACTGCCCAGGCTCGTAAACAAAGCCTTCTGGTTTTTCAAACATTAGCTCCCAACTATCGGCCGCTATTTTTACTTTGTGGATTAATTTTAAGTTCATACTTACCTCCTGCTATAATAAGTATATCAAATGAGCAAAAATTTAATCGAATTTAATAAAATACCAATCACTGTGCTGCAAGGCTTCTTGGGCGCTGGCAAAACTACTTTGCTTAATTACATCCTTACCCATAACGAAGGAATGAATATCGGCGTTGTCGTAAATGACTTTGGTGATATCAATATCGATAGCAAATTAGTTAAAAGCAAGACTGATAAGCGCCTAGAGCTAACTAGTGGATGTATTTGCTGCAGTCTTAAAACACTAGATCTTCAAGAAGCTATTGATCAGTTCGTTTTTGAAGGTAGCAATATCGACTATATCATTATAGAAGCTTCCGGCCTGGCGGAGCCTCGTGATTTGGCCTTAACGCTAAGAACAAGCTTGGGGCATAAGGTTCGCCTAGATGGAATAGTTACAGTTATCGATGCAGAGAACTTAGAAAAGAACGCAAGTGAGCACAATATTGCCCGTGATCAAATTCTATTTTGCGATTTTGTAATTATCAATAAAGTCGATCTAGTCTCTAGTAAAAAAGTAGAAGAAATAAAACAGATGGTCTTGAGTTTTAATCCGCGAGTAAGAATATTAGAATCTATTAAAGGACAAATAGATATTCGCCTAATTCTTGACCAAGACCTTTATAAGTCCAGAGAAATTAAACACCCAGCGGAGGGAGAAGATCACGATCACGACGACCACTCTGATCATGTCCATGAAAAATACTCAACTTACTCTTGGACATCACAACAGCCACTCCACCCAATGAAGTTTCAGGAATTTGTGAATCGTAAATTGCCACTGAATGTTTATCGTGCCAAAGGAATTGTCGACTTTGGTCTTAAGGGTCACTCAAGAAAATATATTTTCCAGCTAGTCGGTGTCCGGCCTGAAATTGTTTGGGAAAACTGGGACGACAAACCCCTTACAGAACT
>B570J29032_109957891_pt1 | contig 10927 bp, 6 predicted proteins | sample LakMenEpi16Nov12_FD_29032 | JGI IMG/M metagenome (IMG submission 29032)
GCACCGCCAGAAAATTCATTGTAAATGTCTTGCGTATTTATCACTGCAATAGTTAAACCTTGCGTTTTAGTATGGTGTTCTGCCAATCGTTTTGCTTCAGTTAAGAAGCTTGGGTGCGAAATAATAAATCCATCTGGAATTGCCAATGCATGCAGGTTTTGATTAGCAATAGTTTGCCAGCCATTTATTTGAAGAAAATTACTTCCATCATAAACTGCAAATGTTTTAAGACTATCGGTTTCACAATTAATGGTATAGTTATTATTACTAAACGAGCCTTCTATTTGAATGGGTTGCAAAGGAGCAGTGACATCTAAAACATTTAAGCTTCGGTTCGAAGCTATTTGATAGCGAGCTGTTTTACCGGCACCAATTCTTTCACCATCTTTAAAAATAAAATTCCCATTATTATTACGTAACTCAGCTTTGGCTTGAACCTCAATAAAATCAAGCCATCCAATGCTACCTGCGGCTGGTTTATTGTAAGTGTAATTTAAAGTGAAGTTGGCAGAAGGGGCTATGAAATTAGCTGTGTTTACCACCAATCCGCAGGTGTAGGGAGCTTCATAACCAGGTTGAACTATGCCACAATTTTGCGTAAGAATTGCACTGCCATTTATATTTACACTGAAAGTACTCGTAAAAAATGATCTAGCTGTAACAGAGGAGCGAATTCTTACAGGAGAACCATTTACTAAATTTGGGATGCTAACGTTAAAGGATTGTTGGGTTACTTTATCAAACTCTTCGCCTAACCATATTTTGCCAGATTTGGTAAGATTTACTTTTTCATTATTGTATACATACAAATGAGTATACGTGCTTATGGTAGTATCTGCACTGCTGGGTCCATTTCTTTTTGCAATGCGTTTGCCGGCATTATTGGCTACGGTTAAAAAGTAATAGGTAGTATCGCTATATAGATTTGTTTTAAAATTGTAAATTTTTGTACTTGGATTAAAATCCCATTGGTTAATTTGAGATTCCCCATAAAAGGCAATAAAATCACCTGGGTTAAATTTCCCATCTGTTTCGCCTTGAACCAAAATCGCCATTTCTTGTAAATCGTCAATGCGTGCCTTACTATTTTCTTGGGGTAACATGCCAGCCCCAATGCCATATAGTTTTATATTTCTCGGGTCAATTTGGTCTGTATTAATGCCCATATTTCTCAGCAAGGCAAAATCAATTCGGTAAATTCCATTTTGGGTAACAGCAATTTTTATCCAATTTCCATTGGCCAGAACAGAATTAGCTGCGTAAATAGGTTTTTTTAAAAGCGGTTTAATTGAGGCACTTTTTGCCCCAGATTGGGCTAAAGCAGGCAAGGCAATTGCTCCCAAAATTAATAGGTAGATGTTGATTACTAAATAATTAACAAATAATTTAGAGGGCCTAAGGTTTCTAATCACAGCAAAAAATATTATCTTCGATTTCACGTTATTTGGCAACATTAACGAAAACAAATTAAAGCAAATTGTGCGAAGGAGTATTAACATTTAAAAACAATTCATATTATTGCATTTCTGTGCATATTATAAAAAAGTACCATACACACTAAATGAATAGGGTTAAGACCTTTTTGATAAGGCTACATATTTTATTAATTTTTTCACTCTCATTGTATGAGGTGGCAAAGGCTCAAGACCCTCAGTTTTCGCAGTTCTATGCCAATCCTTTGTATGTAAATCCAGCCTTTGCTGGTAGCTCTAAAGTAGGTAGATTTGTATTAAATACCCGCACACAATGGCCAAGTATTTCTGGTTCTTTTACCACAGGTGCAATTAGCTACGACGAACATTTTAACAATATTAATGGAGGAATTGGGGTTCAAGCGGTTTTTGATGAGCAAGGAGTGGGAACGCTTAGAACGATTAGTATGAATTTTATTTATGCCTACGAAATTCCAGTTAGCAGAAATTTTACCTTAAGAACTGCTGTTCAAGCCGGGTTTTTTCAAAAATCAATTGATTTTTCTAAATTAAATTGGTTCGACCAAATAGTAAGAACGCAAGGTTTTATTAATCCTACCTTAGAGCCTCCTGGCACGGCCTCTATACTGAGCCCTAATTTTGGGGCAGGAATAATTGGCTATTCAAAGAATTTTTACATGGGTTTTGCCGCGCATAATTTATTTGAACCTTCCCAAAATTTTTATGCTGGTGCATCAAATCCAGTGCCTCGCAGGTATACCGCTAACCTCGGTTTGGTAGTGCCGATTATTGAAGATCGTTCTAACAAACGTACCATAAACTTGTATCCTAATGTAATTATGATGTCGCAACGTCAGTTTAATCAAGTTAACTTAGGCATGTATCTTAGCAGAGGGCCATGGGTGGCTGGGGTGTACTACCGCCAAAATACGGTAAATGCAGATTCATATATTTTGGTAGCTGGTGTAAGAACAGGTAAAATTAAAGTCGGTTATTCTTATGATGGAACTGTGAGTGAAGCGCGCACAGGAGCTGTTAACTCCCACGAAGTTTCTATGGCCTTTGAAATTAAAAAGCGCAATCCTAGGGTTAAAGTTAGAAAAGTTACTTGTCCAGATTTTTAATTCTGATATTTTTTATTAAGTTGCACGTACTTAAATAGATTGAACGACAAAGTGAAACTAACCATGTTATACCGAACTTACCTGAAGAAAGTTTATTTCATTGTTGCTGCCTTGTGCTGCTTCATCTTTGATTTAAGTGCGCAGGACCCTCAACTTAGTCAGTATTATGCTTCTCCTTTGTATACTAATCCTGCCATGGCTGGAGCTGCCAGGAAGATTAGAGTTACCATGAATGCCCGCGACCAATACACGGCATTGTCTAATAACTACAGAACAGCAGTAATTGGCGCAGATGCTTATGTGGCAAAAGTTAAAAGTGGTTTTGGTGTGCTTGCCATGTATGATGTGGCTGGTGATGGTTTTTTAAATACAACTAGTGTTAGTGGTGTTTATTCGTATAATTTAGAGATTAATAGAGAGTGGGCTTTCAATGCGGCTATTCAAGGCGGCATTTTACAAAGACGTTACGATTTTAGTAAATTGGTTTTCGGTGATATGATAGACCCCGCCAGAGGCCCCGTTTTGCCAACTGCAGAAAACAGAGGCACAGAGCAAATTGCTGTTCCTAATTTTGGAGTTGGCGGTTTATTATACAATAGCAGGGTATTTTTTGGTGCTGCTGTACATAATATTACTGAGCCTAATATGTCGTTCTATTCGCCAGATAAGGACGATCCCGCCCTTCAATTACCAAGAAAATACACCTTTCATGGCGGTGCTAATATCTATCTGAATAAAACCAGATATGAAGAAAACCGCGTAATTCTTTCTCCAAACTTGTTGTTTATGCAGCAACGCAATTTCTATCAAATGAACCTCGGTTTCTATATCAAGCAAAAGGCCTTAACCCTAGGTGCTTGGTATCGTCAAACCTCAAGCAATGGAGATGCAGCTATTTTTTTAATTGGCTTTAGATTGCCAAGTATCAAAATAGGATATAGTTACGATGCCATAATTTCTGGTGCTAAAACTGCAACTGTTGGGTCTCACGAGATTTCTCTCGGTTTCGAACTTAAAACTAAAAACAGAAGCGGCACGCGCTACAATAAGAGATTAGTTTGTCCAGAACTTTAAATTTTAAAGAAAAAAACGTGTTGATAACATTTTTTGTAAAATATTTCGTTAGTTTTGAAAATTACAATAGTTAGCTAATTATGAAAGGTATTTCTAAATTTTTGCTTTTTGCTTCCATTGCCTCGGGTATTTTAACTGGTACTTCTTGCAATAAGGCTGGTAAATCTAGCACCACTGGGTGGAAGTACAACGATTCCAAATGGGGTGGTTTTGAAAAACATAAGTTCAAAGAGCAGGAAACTGGTCCTGGACTTATCTTCGTTGAAGGTGGTACTTTTACCATGGGTCAGGCTGAAACAGACCTTACCTACGACCATAACAACATGAAACGACGCATTTCTGTGAGTAGTTTCTATATGGACGAAACAGAAGTAACCAACTTTCACTACCTAGAATATTTGCATTGGCTAATGCGTCAATACTCTGATAATCCAGTTGTTTTTACTAAAGCTTTACCAGATACTTTAGTTTGGCGCGATAAACTTTCATACAATGAGCCTTATGTATTGTATTACTTACGTCATCCAGCCTACAGAGATTACCCTGTTGTAGGTGTTAGTTGGGTTCAAGCAGCAGAATACTGCAAGTGGCGCACAGATCGTGTAAACGAAATGATAATGGTACGTGAGGGATTTGTTAATTTAGATATTCAAAAGCAAACAGGTGATCAAAACTTTAATACTGAAGCGTATTTATTGGGTTTATATACCCCTTCTGTTAAAAAAGAATTGCGCGATTATTCTCCAGGTGGAAAGCAACGCCAAGTAAGAATGGAAGATGGTATTTTATTACCTAGTTACCGCCTTCCTACAGAATCTGAATGGGAGTATGCTGCAAATGCTTATAAAACTGCTGGATATAATGAGAATGTAGATGTAAAGCGCATCTATCCTTGGAATGGCTTAACCATGCGTAGATCTGATACAGAAAAAACACGTGGTCGTATGTATGCCAACTACACACGTGGACGTGGAGACGGAGCGGGTGTTGCTGGTAACTTAAATGATGGTGCTATTTATACTACTATTGTTAAAGATAAAACTTATTTGCCTAACGACCTTGGCTTATACCATATGGCTGGTAATGTTAGTGAGTGGACCAACGACGTTTATCGTCCATTATCTTTAGAAGACATGACAGGTTTCAATCCATACCGTGGAAATAACTACAAAAAGATTCAAACAGATGCGGATGGTTATATTTCTGAAAAAGATAGCTTAGGTCGTTTAATCTATATCGATGTTACTGAAGAAGACAATGCTAAACGTAGAAATTATAAGCGTGCAGATAACATTGGGTACAAAGATGAATTGCAATATCCAGACATTGAAATGAAGTATGAGTATGGCGTTACTTCTTTGATTGATAACGCAGCGCGCGTATATAAAGGTGGTTCATGGGCAGATAGAGCTTACTTTATGGTTCCTGGAACACGCAGGTATTTGGACCAAGATCAAGCAACTGCAACCATTGGTTTCCGTTGTGTAATGGATCGCGTAGGTTCTATGACTAAAGGAAAGAAATAATAGTCTAAAATATTTTATAGAAAGCAGCCTCTTTTTAGGGGCTGTTTTTTTTTGCTATTGTTTGAACCAATTATCTAATTACAGTTACTGTTCCATGTAAGTCTTGCCATTCTGTTTCAACAGTCTTTTTGGTTCTTATGATATAGAAATAAACTCCTTCTGGTACTTGATAATTGTCTTGGTTCAAACCATTCCATCTAAAATTACTTACTTTGTCTTCAAAAACCAATTGGCCCCAACGGTTATAAATCCAAACCTCTGCATCTTGGCATTGGCCAATGGCGCCGCCAATTTTAAAATCATCATTCATTCCATCTCCATTTGGGGTAAACACATTGGGAATGTCTAGTTTGGAAAGGGAATCTGGCAAGGCCACAAAGCCAATGGCAGTATCTGCACAATTGGTTCCAAACTCAACTATGAGCATAATGGTGTCGCCATAAAATTCTGGAGCAATATATTTTTCTGGATTTTCTGTGTAAGAAGTATCTCCATCTGGGAATTGCCAAAAGAAATTAAAGGTTCCTGGTGTTTCATTCTTGAACCTAAAGATAGAGTTGCACGTATCTGCCTCCCAAGAAAAGGCAGCGTTTTCTATTCTAAAGTCAAATTTAAGTGCGGCATTGCTGCACCTCGGACTAACATTAATAGGCGCATAAACATTGCTTGGGTAGGTTTTAAGGTCGGAGAAAGGGCTACCACCATTTGGGCAACTGGCGCACATGCTTTGGTAAACCACACCTTTTTTATCAAACCTACTGGTGCCACCATCTACGTGGTCGCCAGAATTATTGGGGTTGTCTCCTCCTAAGTAAGTAGCATACAATAATCCATCAGCCTCTTTATTAAGCAACAACAGATAGAAATCACTACCATCTGTTTTTGTTTGAAAGGCATCTGGTGTTACGGTAAGGCCTACGGTAGAAGAATTACTACCATCAATTTTTGTAGCGGTTCTTCCGCCCCAAGAGCTTACATAAATGCGCTTACAATCATCCACCAAAAAGGCATTTATGGTTAAATCTATTTGGTTTCTTCCCGAGCCAAACACGGTTGACCAACGCTTTGCGGTGAGGTCTTGATTGAGCGATGAAATAAATTGGTGTGAGTTAGGGTTATTAAATTTCCCTGCACTTACGGGGATGGCACCTCTGCTTTGGCCCACCACATAAATGATATCATCGGCATCATTTTCTAGGGAAATAATTTGGTCGTATTGGTCTGTTCCATAAAAAGTAGCATCTATGATATTAGCGCCAGTATTGGCTAGGGAAACTATAATGCCATCGCAGGAGCCACCACCATAATTGCTTTGAAAGGCGTTTGGCCTCATAGGGAAATCTGCACTATTGGTGCCACCACAAAGTAAAATATGGTTTGAATTAGAAAAGTCGATACTATAAAAAGCATCTACCCCAGAGCCGCCTAGGTAGGTGCTCCAAGAAAGGGAACTTAAATTAGGTGTAAACTTAACAATGGCGCCATCTTGAAACCCTTTGAGTGTGTCTTGGTAGGCATTAAGCGTGGTAGGGAAATTTGCCGATTGCGTGAAACTACTTATGTATATGTTACCGTTATCATCACTAATGATATCGCCGCGGTAGCTATCTCCAAAAAAGTAATTGGTAATACCATTGTTGTTAATACCATCATTGGCATTACCACCCAAATAGGTTGAGGCCAATAAGGCGCCAGATGGGGAGAATTTACTCACAATAATATCATGCCTTCCATTGTGTGAAGTGTCGAAAGCGCTCGCAGTTACAGGGAAGTTTGAAGAATAGGTATTGCCAAGTACCAAAAGGTTATTACTTTTATCAATAACCAAACTATGTGGAATTTCATTGTTGCCTCCTCCAAGATAAGTAGCATAAAGTAAGGTTAACCCATCGCTGCTATATTTAGAATAGGTAATATCACAAGGGAATTGGGATAAACCAAGCTCACCTTCAGAAATGCCACCACCTGCATAGTTTAATTGAAAGGCGCCTGCCGTAACAGGATATTTGCCATTGGGAATATCTGTGGCATCGGTGGTGATTCCTGCGGCATAGAGCGTTCCATTTTCGCCATAAGTGGCAGTGCAACCAAAGTTATCTGCCGTGGTGCCAGAATAGGTGAGAAAAACAATCTCGGGGTCTATAATTAAACTGTATTTTGGATTGTAATTAGCAGATGGAATAAAGCTAATAATATTGCCTTTAAGCTGGTACTCTATTTGAACCGAGTGTTGTACGCCATTGATATATTGCCAGGCAATTGGCCTAGATTCTTTAATGGTTTCTAAAGAAGTTTCAATATATAAATCGCCATATTCTAAGTAGATGCGATTTGCCCCATTTACCTCAATTTGAAGTTGTTTAAGGTTTGCATTTGGTTCTAAGTGGTATTCGTATTTTAGTTTATTCTCCTTAGAAATAAGGTGTAGGTTTATACCTTGATAAATTTGCTCGAGTGCAATTTCTGCTGCTACTGGCACTTTGTGTGCCCACTTTGCAGGGTTATTGCCTTGGTAGTAATTATGGTAATATTTTTTAGCCTTTAGAATTTTTCCCTTTGCAGCTTGTGCCCCAAGAAATTTAAGTTGTATTGCATGGTAATTTAATAAGCTATCTTCTTGGTGGCGCTTCGCATGATGGCCAAATTGAGGGTGCAATTGTTTGGCATTTACAAAATAGTAGTTAATGCTATTGGCTTGCACTTGCATTTCAAAATGCGGTTGCGATAATCTAAAAAGAAGCTCTGGATACCATTGTCCTTTGTTTTGAACCCAGTCTAATTTTTGACTTTGAGGCAAAGCCAGGGCTTTATCTTTTTGAGCCAAAGCACTAAGGCAACTTAAGTAAAGGAAAAATAAGAGGATGTTTTTTTGGTTCAAACCGAAAAATTTTGCCCCACTAAATTAGGTAATTCAAAGGTGAAATGCCAAATGACCTTAGGATTATGGAATATTTAAGAAAAAAATGCAGAGCATTGCAACTTTTAAGGCAAAGGCTTCATCTGACTAATTAAGACTGCAAAAGTGAGTAAACAACTTGATGAAAAAATTCTACAGGACTGTTTAAAAAAGGATGTTAAGGCGCAGCAAGCGTTTTATCAGCACTTTAGTAGTACCATGTATGCTGTGTGTTTGAGGTATAGCAACACCAAAGAAGATGCAAGAGATATTTTGCAAGATGGCTTTGTAAAAGTGTTTACCAAACTTACTCAGTATTCTGGAAAAGGTTCTTTGGAAGGATGGATGAAGCGGATTTTTGTGAATACAGCCTTGGAGCATTACCGTGTTAACAAAAACCATATGGATCAAAGTGATGTGAATGAGGCCTTCGATTTAGCGCATCATGCCCATACTTTGGAACGTATTACGCAAAAAGAAATATTAGAAGTAATGAGTAAAATGGCAACAGGATACAGAACTATATTAAACCTATTTGCTATAGAGGGTTATACTCATGCAGAAATTGCTGAGATGTTGGGTATTAATGAAGGAACTTCTAAAAGCCAATTGTCTAGAGCCCGCCAAATTTTTATCCAAACTTGGAATCGTTTACAAGAAGAAAAAAAGACATTTTGAAAGATATAAAAGACATAGACCAACTCATTTCCTCCAAGATGGAGGGTTTTGAAGCCTTGCCCCCTGCAGAATCTTGGTTAGCCATCCAAGATTCCTTGCAGCAGGTGGGCACAGTGCCAAGCACAGAGGGCTTAACCCAGCCAAACTTGGTTTCTAAAATTGGTAATTTTGCCAAAACAGCTAGTTTAACAACTAAAATTACGGCTCTTTCAATTCTTGGTGTAGTTGCTGTTAGTAGCATTTTATTAATTAGTTCTGACCCAAAACCAGAACTTATTAACGAAAAGCAAAACCTAGAGTCGACAAAAAATGAAATAGCAGTGGTAGATAAAGCTATTGAGGAAGAAAAAGTTATTGCCGAAAATAAAAAACAAGAAGGTTCAAACCCTAAAAGATTCAATGTAAAAGAGACACAAAGTGCTTCAAAAAAACTAGAAAATAATGGGCTATTGAACCAAGTTAATAGTGAGAATTTGCATGTTTCAGAATCTCTAGAAAAGGATGTAAATCATCATGCGAACCACAATAACCATTCAGTTTCCCAAGCTATAGAGATACCAAAGCCAATGGAAGCAACAAGACAACGAGAGTCTAAAAAGCCTGAAGGTGAAAAATTGGAAAAAGAAATAGCCCATTCAAAGCCAACTATTTATGATGTAATTACTCCAAATGGAGACGGAAGCAATGATGTTTGGATTGTGAGCTTTGACGAACCTTTAACTAGCTATTATTTAAGAATTTACAATAATAAAGGCGAAGTTGTTTTCGAAACACATTCTAGCCAAGAGCATTGGCATGGACTTCATCTTAATTCTGGAGAGCTTTGTGAAGAAGGAAGATATATTTTTGAATTGCAGTACAAATACCTAAACAGCCAAGAGGCATATCAGGAAAGAGGTTTTATTAACTTAATTAGATAAATTGGATATATTCAAAAAAAATAATAGATTGGCAGACCTAAAATTAAAAACAATAATTAAATCCTATACAATGAATCGTTTATTTACTAGATTAGCTTTTATGATGTTACTGGTGCTAGGCACTAGAACAGCATTCTCGCAGTCGATTTCCTTGGAGGTAGCGCCTTCTGTAACTTGCTTTGGCAAGCCTTTACAGATTAAAGCACTACTTTCTGGAGTTAATCCTAACGACGTTACCTCTTATGTTTTCCTTTGGGGAAATGGTGACTCAACAGTTAACTTCACAGGAACGCCTGTTACTAATTTTGCCACAAAGCAGTACGCTGCAGCAGGTATTTACAACATTAGAGTAACTGCAAATTTCTCTAATAGAGGTCCATTAACTACTAATTATTGGGATACTGTTTACAACTTGCCCATAGCAGCTTTTAGCTTAACCAGCCAAGATTCGCAGTGCTTTACCAATAATGTGTATTGCTTTAAAGAAGCTGCACAAAGGGCGCCGGCCCCAAGCTTGCCTCTTAAAGTTAGGTTTATGACCTATGGAGACGGAGCTACAGCAGATTATGCTGCAGACGAAAATAAATGTCATAGCTTTACCAAAGGTGGTATTCCTTTTAACGTAGGTTACTCTGTAACAGATGAGGGCGGCTGTGCCTCACAATCGTTTAGATTTGTATTTGTGGGTAACGATTTAAACCCAAGGTTTGCCGTAAGTGGTGTACCTAAATGCGATACTACACCTTACGTGTTTATCAATCAAACCCCAACTTCGCCTTCTAACTTACTTTGGTTTAAGTGGGACTTTGATGATGGAAGTACTTTTTTCGCGCAAAGACCTTACACACCTCAACAATTGGCCATGTGGTCTAATTTTACGCATTGGTATACTAAAAGTGGTGTGTTTAATCCTAAGTTAGTTATAAAGAGTGCCCAGTTAAATTGTTCAGATTCTTTTACGTACAGCCAAAGTGGTAACCAGTTGCCAGAAAATATTATTATCCGTTACGACCTTAGGTCTCGCAGAAGTTCCATGTCGGATTCTATTGCAGATAGTGTTTGTATAGCCAATCTGCAACAAGGTGGTGTATGCTTGTACAATATGTACCCACTTCAAGGTATTAACACACAGATTGCTATTTTATGGGATTTTGCTGATCCTAACGCCAATCCTCCAGGTTCGGATAAGTTTGTTAACCAAACTGCACCTTGTTATAAGTATCTAGCGCAAGGACATTTCTTTCCTAAATTATATGTACAATGCCCAGGTAAACCG
>B570J29032_109957887_pt1 | contig 10913 bp, 9 predicted proteins | sample LakMenEpi16Nov12_FD_29032 | JGI IMG/M metagenome (IMG submission 29032)
GGGGGGGTGACAGAAACGACTATGAAATTCGCTGAGTTTGAACTCATAAAACCGAAAAGCCCGTCAGAAGTATCTCGATTGCTTAATGACAATATTGATACCGCAAAAATTCTGGCAGGTGGTCAGAGCCTGCTGCCTCTGATGGCGCTTAGGTTGGTTCGTCCGGCGCTGCTAATTGATATAACGGGTCTTGATGCAATGTCTGAAATTGCGTTGAACAGCAAAAATCTAGAAATCGGAGCCCTGGTAACTCATCGACAAGTAGAACTATTTCACAACATGCCTGAAGCGTTAAACGCGATTTCCATGGGTATGAGAGTTTTAGGACATATTGCAATCCGAAACAGGGGAACGGTCGCAGGGAGTCTTGCACATTGTGATCCTCATGCTGAGTGGCCAGCCTTGATTTTGGGATTGGATGGTTACATCAATGTTGAAGGGGTGAACGGTCCAAGGAGAATTCAGGGTTCTGATTTTTCTTTAGGTTGGTATACAAGCAGTTTGCTACCAGACGAAATCATTACTTCTATAGGTTTTCCGTTGAAAGCCGATGATGGGACTCATACAACCTCATACATGTCTGAATATTCACTTCGTCATGGTGATTTTGCACTCGCAGGAGTCGTGGTTCGTCTGAGCGCCGTCGGGGATCGTATTTCGGACACTAGGTGTGTTGTATTCGGTATCGCTGCTACGGCTGAGAGATTGACTTTTCTAGAGGAATATCTGAATCAAAGTACTTTGTCCGAAGATCCAACTCGCGATATTGGGAATATCGTCAAGCAAATTTTAATTGAAAACAACACGCACTCTTCCGAATCATTGAGTGATTCTTATTGCATCCAATATTTGATTCCAAATTTGTTTACTGATGGGATCAGGGCAGCTGTTGCAAATCTAAAGATCAGTAAGAATCTATGAAAACGCTCATCAACATTCATGTAAACGGCATTGAATTTTCATTGTCTGTCGACCCTTTTATAACTGTTGCTGACTTACTAAGAGAGAACCTACTTCTGAGTGGTACTCGTTTAGGTTGTGAATACGGGAGTTGTGGATCCTGCACAGTACTAATCAACAAAATTTCAGTTAGATCATGTCTTGAGCTGGCAATACGACTTGATGGTTCTTCAGTGATCACTGTAGAGGGGCTCAACGAAAATCATCTTGAACTCAACGAGCTTCAAGAAGAGTTTTCAAAACATCACGCATTGCAATGTGGGTATTGCACATCTGGAATGTTGATCACATGCACCGAGTATTTGGAACAAGGTGGGACAAATGACGAGGAATCGATTAGGGACGCTTTGTCTGGCAATTTATGCCGCTGCACTGGCTACCAGGGTGCAGTCGACGCCGTTCAAGCTGTTATCCGAAATCGTATTCAAACATGAGTCGCCTTAACTACGTTGGAAAGTCTGTCCGTCGGGTCGAGGACCCGAGACTTCTTACCGGTCAAACGACATTTATCGGTGATATTTGCAGACCGAATATGGCATTTGCGGTGTTTGTTCGAAGCACCGAACCAAATGCATTGATCAAGTCAATCAATGTCGCGTCCGCCGAAAAGGCACAGGGATTTATAGAAATACTGACGGGAGACGACTTGGACGAGAATGTTCTTGGCTTGACCAAGAAGTTTTATCAGTTAACTCCAGAGTTTGTCAATGAAGCCAACGTGTTTGAATCAAACTATTTTGAGCCAATTCTTGCAGTAGGAAAAGTTGTTCATGTAGGCCAACCGATTGCAGTTGTGGTTGCCGAAACGCGTCAATGTGCTGAAAATATTCGTGATCTCGTTGAAGTTGAATACATCGGTCAAACTCCGGTCGTGGATCCGGAACAGGCGCAAACCGAAGATTCAAGCTTGGTGAATTCGAAATTGCAAAACAACTTAGATGCAGGATTTAAAATTCATGTAGGCGATGTTGACGCATCTGAGAAGAACGCCGATTTAGTTATAGAGCGCGAATTTTACTTCGGTCGTTCAACAGGGTCACCAATTGAAAATCGTGGTGTTGTGTCTGAGTGGAATTCAATGAATTCACTTATGACTGTTTGGTCCACCACCCAAATTCCATACATTCTTAGATCCAATTTGCAGATGTGCCTTAAAATGGATGCAACGCAATTAGAGGTTTTAGTACCAGATATGGGTGGAAGTTTTGGGGGTGGAATATATCCAGAAGAGATAGTGATTCCCTACCTGGCCAAGAAACTGAACCGACCTATTCAATGGCTCGAAGATCGTGGAGAAAGTATTACAAATTCTCGCCACTCGCGTGATCAGCGAATAAAAGTTCGTGGAGGGTTTGATTCAGCTGGAAAAATACTGAGTCTTGATGTTCGCATCGTTCAAGATGCAGGGGCATTCAATCCCTTTGGAATTACGCTGATTCACAATGTTGCTACCCACATCAGGAGTCAATATCTTGTACCAAACTTTAGGGCGGTAGGCCTGGCGGTACTCACAAATAAAACTCGAAATACTCCGGTCCGTGGGGCGGGTCGCCCTGAGGCGACGCTAGCAATAGATCGCCTTTTCGATATTGCTGCCAAGCAGATTGGTATAGATCCAGCTGAGATTCGTGAAAGGAATCTGATTCCTTCAAGTGAAATTCCATACTCGCTTGGGATGCTATACCGCGATGGTGTTCCTGCTACTTATGACAGTGGTGGATTTCAGGAACAATTTACAAAGTTGCTAAAAGAGTCAAAATATCTCGAATGGAGAGATATACAAAAACACGAACGAGAAAATGGCAGGTTTATAGGTATCGGTTTGTCCTGTCACGTAGAAGCCACTGGGATTGGACCAACCGAAACTTCAAGAATTGTCCTTGAGGAAAATGGTACCTTTACTTTTTTTACTGGAGCACAGCCTCATGGTCAGAGTCACCACACCGTTATCTCCCAAATTGTTGCAGATCAGCTCGGGGTAAAGATTGAAAATATTTTTGTTAAATCAGGAAACACCAACTATTTGCCAATTGGATCAGGAACCTTTGGAAGTAGGAGTGCAATTGTCGCTGGTTCGTCAGCGAAACTCTCAGCCGAATTGATGAGAGCAAAGATTATCGATTTGGCTTCGGAATTTCTTGAAGCAAATCCGCTTGACATTACATTCGTGGATGGTATTGCCAGCGTAAATGGGAGCTCATCAAGATTCTTGTCATTAGAACAAATCAGCAAGCGGTATCTTCAAAGTACTCCGATGCAAAGCGATTCTAGATTGCTTGCGGCGGATGCAGAATTTACGCCACCTACCGTTGTCTATGGATCTGGTTCACACTGTGTTGTCCTAGAAGTTTTGGCATCCACCCTTGCTGTCAAAATTTTGGATTATGTATCAGTGGATGATTGCGGAGCAATGCTTAATCCAATTGTTGTAGATGGACAGGTTTATGGAGGCGTGGTTCACGGAGTAAGCAATTCGTTGTATGAGGAAGTTGTGTATGACGAGGGTGGATACTGTTCAAATCCAAATCTTGTTGGGTATCTCCTTGCATCATCGGCTGAAAGTCCAAGAATTCGAGCCTTTCATCTCGACCATCCAACGGCAAATAACCCACTTGGTGTTAAGGGTGTTGGCGAGGGAGCTACTTCGTCAGCCCCTGCGGCAATAGCAAATGCGGTTTCAGACGCCTTAACTTCGTTCGCAGTCGAAGTCAATAGTTTACCGATTACACCATGGGCGTTATTTGAAAAGATGTCTAAAACCAATTTTATGGAGGCATTGTGATCAGCAATTCAAAGTCAGGTTCAGAAATTGGAATCTCAAATCTTGGAATGGATTTTGAATCAAAAAGTGGAACCGTCATCGCCTTGCATGACATTAACTTGAACATCGCTCGGGGAGAATTTGTTTGTGTTGTGGGACCTTCGGGTTGTGGAAAAAGTACTCTGCTCAACTTAGTTGCAGGACTAAGAACGCCATCTACAGGTGCGGTTTCAATCGATGGCCAGAACGTTTCTCAACCTCAGACAAATGTTGGAATTGTCTTTCAGCGAGACGTACTTTTGGAATGGCGTACAGTTCTTCAAAACGTGCTCTTTCAGATAGAAATGCGGGGATTAGACCCATCTGATTATCTTGATAGAGCCAAGGAGCTGTTGTCCATGCTGGGGCTTGAAGAGTTCTTGAATCATCGGCCATCCGAGTTGTCCGGGGGAATGCGTCAAAGGGTTGCAATCTGTCGGGCACTTATTCATGACCCTCCATTGCTACTAATGGATGAGCCTTTTGGGGCGCTTGATGCACTTACTCGAGAACAACTCATGATTGAGTTAGCTCGACTCTGGCAGTCCACTTCAAAAACAGTCTTGTTTATTACTCACAGCATCCAGGAAGCATTGTTTTTGGGTGATCGGGTAATTGTTATGTCAAAGCGCCCAGGTGAAGTCATGAAGGACATAAAAGTTGACATTGCAAGACCAAGGAAGTTGAGTGAATCCATTCTTAAGTTCTCTACCTACACCAGCGAAGTACGTGGTCTATTGGGAATTCAAGACTGAGTGTCGGTAGATAATCAAACCTAGAAGACGGGAACTTTCATGAACACAAAGAAAATGGCAATCACCGGGAATCTCATGGGGATCGTTCTCTTTTTAGGCAGTTGGCAATTACTGATTTGGGTTTTTGGTATTGAAAAGTTTGTCTTACCGAGTCCGCTTAGCGTGATGAAAATCTTTCTAGAAAATTGGAAAATGCTTTTTGAGTCTGCTTGGCCAACACTCCAGGAAATAGTTTATGGCTTTTCACTTTCGGTTTGTGTGGGAATTCCTCTTGCAGTGATAATGGTTTCGTATCGACGTGTTGAGCAATTAATTTCCCCAATTCTCATTTTCTCCCAAACAATCCCCAAAGTAGCAATTGCTCCGTTGTTCGTAATCTGGTTCGGTTTTGGAATGTTGCCGAAAATATTGATTGCATTTCTAATTTCATTTTTTCCAATAGTTATTGATACGTCGGTCGGGCTTAAGTCAGTACCACAAGACATGCTTGATCTTGTCGCTTCTACTGGGGGGGGTTTTTGGAGGTCTCTCAGAAAGGTCCGCTTGCCTCATGCACTTCCAAACATATTCGGTGGACTAAAGCTTGCAATTACTTTCGCCACCATTGGGGCGATAGTCGGGGAATTCGTCGGTACCAGTGAGGGATTGGGCTATGTAATTCAAATTGCGAATGGAAGGTTGCAGACGTCACTAGTTTTTGCTGCCGTGATATTGCTTTCGCTTATGGGTCTACTTTTGTACAATATTGTTGTTCTATTGGAGAAAAAACTTATTCCGTGGCATATTTCGCAGCACTAAAGTGTCGTATTTCCCTCAGTTATTCGCAAATCAGATAGTCCCTTGCAACTATGCTTAATCTGTGCCCGTTAAAAGTAAACAACAACCCACTTCGGCGGAATTTGAATTAGAACAAATTGGAAAAAATCTTAAAAATATAAGAAAGTTACGGGGACTTACGATTTCCGAGGTTGCAAAAATGACCTCAATCAGCAATGGAATGGTGAGTCTCATTGAGCGTGGAGTAAGCGCCCCTTCCTTGGGAACATTGATAGCGCTTTCGAATAGTTTGGGAGTTTCTCTTGGTGATTTGGTGCAAGTCTCTCAAAAACCATCGAGCATCTCCCACGTTCTTGCTGATGATTTTCCAAAGTTCTCTATTGAACCAGGGAGATCGAGAAAGATCATTTTTGAAGATTTAAGCAGGGGGATAACACTCTCAATTGACTTGCTAGAAACAAAGGAAGCTAATGACTATGCCCCAGCTTCACACCCAGGTTTTGAAGTGGTCTATGTTTTAGAAGGCAAACTTTCGGTAGAAATCGGTGGCGAGGTTATAAAGATGGAAGCCGGGGAGCGTGTCGCTTATGCATCAACAACGCCACATCGCGCAAACAACCTTGCAAAGAATGGTTCAACTGTTCTTTGGCTGAATATTCACGAAATCTAAGTAATTCTCAAGACTAATCAACCCCCGAAATAGTCGGTTTTAGGCTGTCTCAAAGCCCCTGTTGGTTAAATCAGAACTTATTCTGTTGGCAATCGTCCATCTATTTATAGAGAATTTCTTGTCTATTTTGCCATAGGGAAGTAGCCAAATAATTTTAACAATTTTACTTGTATTTTAACAGGATTATGTGTAATACTTACGCTGTGGGATTAAACGGTTCCATATTTGGTACAAAAATTCTGTTCCAAATCAATCCATAATTTTCCTGGGGGCATGTTATGAAACGACAAAAGCTATTAATAGTTGCATTTACAGCAATTTTGGGGGTCTTCGCAGCATCATGCTCGAGTTCCGGTAGTTCAAGTGGGGCGACTACGGAAGTCGTAGCTCCAGAGACAACAGAGACAGCTGCTGAGCCTGTAGACGTCGTACTTGGTTTGGACTGGACATGGTTGGCCTATCACATGGCGTTTGTCTATGCACAGGACCAGGGATACTACGAAGAAGCTGGTATCAATCTTGAAATTTTGGAGGGCCAAGGATCAGGTACGACTGTCAAACTTGTTGCAACCGGGGAATTGGATTTCGGTTTTGCAGATTCATCTGCAATGGTGTCCGCAGTGTCAGAAGGTGCGGATATCAGAAACGTCAGTCTCATCTGGCAGCAAGCCAATTTTGGAACAGTTTGTGATCCAAAAGCCAACGTTCGATCTCCTAAGGATCTTGAAGGTAAGTCGGTGCTACTAATTCCGAGCGAAAACGTATCTGCTGTTTGGCCTGTATTTCTGACAAAGAACGGAGTTGATGCTTCGAAAATCAAAGTACAAGCTGCGGATTATTCAAACAAAATTACATTAATGGTGAGCAAAAAGGCTGATTGCATGGCCGGAGTAATTGGACAAGATATCCAATTCGTGTTGTACGAGAGACCAGAGATTACTCCTAGCGACATTATGAAATGGGCTGATTTCGACACAAATGCCCCAGGTCATGGGATAGTCGCTTCGAATAAATTCATATCGGAAAACAAAGAAACTGTCAAAGGTTTCGTGGATGCATCAATAAAGGGATGGAAAGCTATCTGTGCAGATACCCAGATTGGTGTGGATTTGTATAAGACCAAGTTTCCTGATGCACCCGAGGGTGATCTTCAATTCGCAATTGACAATCTTCCATACGAATGCAGCAAGACAACACTTCCAGGTGGAGGTGACGCATTTGGTCCAACAAACGAAAAGCTTTGGCAGGATCTCATTGACACTCAGGTCACATATGGAGGAATGAAAAATCCACCGCTAGCTACTGCAGTGTTTACTAACGACTTCATCGGTTAGATCGTTCATCAATAAGGTGCCTTTGCAAAGATCATTTTCAGCTTTGCAAAGGCACCAATTTGCTTGGAGGCAAAATGAGAACTGCAATCAATAGTGTTGATTATGTAGTGCCCATTGAAGGGTTTTCGCAGATGATTTCAATACCGAGCGATAGGAGACTTGTCGTACTTTCGGGATTGACTGCACGTACTTTTGGTGGGGAAATTGTCGGAGTAGGAAACATGGCTGTTCAGACTGAACAAATAATGCAAAACTTAAAACAAATAATCTCTCAGATTGGTGCCAGTCTGGATGACGTAGTTCAAATAAGGAATTACGTGACCGATATTTCACAATGGGATTTTATTGAGCCAGTGTTTCGCAAATATTGGGGATCTGTTTGGCCGGTTTCAACCATGGTTCAAATTTCTCGATTATTCCATGTAGATCAAATGATCGAAATCGAAGCGACAATTTCAGTTTCATCCGGCAATGCTGCAAACGAAGTCTAGAAATTTTTCATGGTTTCAATTTTTTCGCTGGCTGGGCGAACTGCAGTGATAACAGGCGGAGCGAGCGGAATAGGTTTAGCCTGTGCCGACGCTTTCGCTAATGAGGGTTGTGATCTTGTTTTAATCGACATTGACACTGAGGAACTTGAAATCGCAAAAGAGCGACTGACAGTTGGAAATTCGAGATCAATTCTGACGATTGCCGGTGATGTGTCCGATGAAAATTTTGTCCAATCACTTCCAGATCAAATAATCTCTAGTTCTGGTCAGATCAATGTATTGGTGAACAATGCTGGCATCTCACCGAAGTCGGTTCCTTTGCATGAGATTAGCTACGCCGATTGGTCAAGAGTTTTGAGGGTAAATCTTGACTCTGTTTTCCTAATGACACGGGCGCTCATACCTCAAATGTTGAAAGCAAAAAGTCCATCAATAATTAATGTTGCATCAATCTCGGGAATGGTTGGTTTGACAAAAGATTTTCTTTTCCAGGCAGCTTATTGCGCGTCAAAATCGGCAATAATCGGACTCACACGCCAGGTAGCAACTGAATATGGGGAGTATGGGCTCCGATGTAATGCCGTAGCTCCTGGTTGGCACCTGGGCACGAGATTGGGTGAAAGTTCGGCAAATTTTGCTGGAGAACAAGAAATATTGCGGCAAAGAGTTTCGCAAAGGGCGACTCTTGGTCGACCAGGAGAAGCACATGAACTCGCCGGCCTCTTCCTCTTGCTGGCGAGTAACGCATCAACTTACATAAATGGTTCTGTAATCATTCAGGACGGTGGATGGACTTCTAGTTAAAGCCTGTGTGTTTACATTTTTGATTTTTTAGGTAACGACATTAGAGACAATTCGGAAGATACAACTAATACGCAAAGGAACAATTTTCATGACAATTTTTGACAAAGTTATTAGCGGTGCAGATGTTTGGGTTGAGAATTTTGGATTAGTTAAAACGAATATTTATATAGATGGTGAGAAAATTTCTCGTATCACAGATGAGATTTATGAGGCCCGAGAGAGCATTGATGCGTCAGGACTGGTAGCCATACCGGGATTAATTGATACGCACTCTCATCACCGAGATCCGGGATTTACGGACAAGGAGACAATTGAAACAGCAACTCGTGCCGCAGCATTAGGCGGGGTCACGGTAACTTTCGCTATGCCAAACGTGAACCCACCTACGGCAACAGTGCTTGATTTGGAAAATCAAATTACCAACTATTCGGCAAACTCTATTGTCGATTGGAATATAAACCCTTCAGCTAGCAATCCTGCACTTCTTGAAAGATTTGCCGAATTGGGATGTGCCGCATTTAAGGTATATATGGTTGTGGATAGCAAGCGCCCATATCCACATATGCCAGCACTTGGAATCCATGACCACGCACATATTCTTCAAATTTTGGAGGCTTCAAAGGACATCGGTTGTCCCGTGATGGTGCATCCCAACGATCAAGCTATTTTCAAACTTCAAGAGCAACGACATTTTGATGCGGGGATTATCGACCCTATTGGTTATGGAAAACAAGACTGGATGTTTGATTCATTGGCATGGAGTTCCGGTGTGGCAACTCTTGTAGAAATTAATCATGTCGTAAAGAGCAGATTGCATGTTTGTCATATGCTCTCGGGGCGCATGGTTGAACATATAAGGAGAGCAAAGGCGGATGGGGATGCGGTTACATCTGAAGTGAATGCTTTTGCCTTGTTTCAAAGTGATGTTGAAGAAATGGGGTCGGTGGGGCCATTTGCGCTTGGGCGCTTCTTGAAGCCTGAATGGGTAGATGCTCTTTGGGTGGGCATAGAAGACGGAACAATTGATGTTTTAGGAACCGATCACGCACCTCACACAAAAGAGGAAAAAGAACATGGTTGGAAAGATATGTGGCGAGCACCTTCAGGGACACCGGCGATGCAGCATTATCTAGTGATGCTGACTGATGCATTATCGAAGGGGAAAATCACATTACAAAATTTGGTGAATATAACATCGCTTAATCCCGCAAAATGCTTCAACCTATATCCAAAGAAAGGTGTGATAGCTGAAGGGTCTGACGCCGACATTGTTTTGATTGATCTGAAAGCAGTGCAGACGATATCCAACGATGATGTTGCAAGTAAATGCGGATGGACTCCCTATGATGGCCTCGAAGTGAAGGGAAAGATAATCTCTACTTTGCTACGCGGACAGTTTGTAATGCGTGACGATTCGGTCGTAGCTAAACCTGGAAATGGAAAGATGGCAAAGCCTGTATGAATCTAATCAGTTACAAACTCTGATTTTACGCCCTTCGAATCCCACATTGGTCCCATTATCGCTGGGCTTCTAGTTTGGAATTTGTAGTGTAGGGGAGTGGTTGATTCAGAAAACTTGGGTGGCACAAAATTTTTTAAAGTGTTAGGCCTAGATTCGATTCGTGAGGCGCTTGCAAGTAGTTTTTTGTTTTCTGTAGGTGTGTTACTTCAAGCAGCAAGCCTTGGCAAACATGTTTTCGACATTACTGGTCGTCCTATAGATATCGGTTTTATGGGGCTTGCGGAGTTTCTACCGATTTTTCTACTTGTTTTTGTGAGTGGATCAATTGTTGACCGATTTGATAGAAAGAAAATCGTTTTGCTTGCCATGACTGGTGAATTGCTATGTTCATTGTTTCTCGTCTGGTACTCAACTACTGGACCTGTTTCTGTGTTTCCGCTGTTCGCATGTGGATTGATTTTTGGCACGTGTCGTTCGTTTTGGTCTCCTGCAATGCGGTCGTTGTACCCAATGCTGGTACCTGCGAGTTATTTACCATCAATTGTTGCAATCTCATCCGGAGTATGGACAGCAGCGATGATCATTGGACCAGCGATCTCAGGATTCCTCTACAGTCTGGATCAAAGTTTGCCGTATGCAACAACAGCTGTACTTTCCTGCTTGGGGATCATAAGTTTCATTCGAGTCAAGCTTCCAATTGCGAAGAATTTGGAGGTTCGGGATGGGTCCAAAACTCTGCGCTCGGCAATGGAAGGGCTCCATTTCATTCGGCGCACACCGATATTGTTGGCCGCAATTTCACTTGATCTCTTTGCGGTCTTGTTTGGTGGTGCGATTGCGCTGCTTCCAGTAATCGCTGA
>B570J29032_109957883_pt1 | contig 10894 bp, 15 predicted proteins | sample LakMenEpi16Nov12_FD_29032 | JGI IMG/M metagenome (IMG submission 29032)
CCTGGACCGCCGCCTCCTGGACCGCCGCCTCCTGGACCGCCGCCTCCTGGACCGCCGCCTCCTGGAACGCCTCCACCTCCGCCACCTCCACATGGTCTGGGCGGAGCTACAACAGCAGTCCTTATTTCTCCTTCACAGATAAGGGTTCTACCACACCTATCTATTCTATCTTGACAATCTTGTCTACAATCGCATATATCACCAATACAAGAAGTCCAATATATACAATTAAAATTAATATTATCTTCATCTATAACTCTAAAAACACAACCTTCTATAGCAAGAGGGGTGCAAACGTTTCCTCCTCCTCTTTTTGGACAACATGTTTGTCCTTGTGGACATTCATTGCCCTCTACTCCCAGACATTTTATTTTTGGACATATGGTTTTAGTTTTAGTAGGGTCGGTTGGGTCAACTCTACACGTTAACTCCCCCACGTTTGGAACACCGGGTTTAATTTGTCCATTTCGAGGGTCTATTAAATTAGCTGCTTCCAAGCAGCGATCAACTGGAAAACAACAATTCTCAAATTTTGGATTATTTTCGCAATCTAATGTGTTAAATTTTTTGTATACAAAACATGGATTAACTGGTTTAGGTACACATCCAGTATCTCCACAAATCTTACAGTCAGGTAAACATAAATCTGTTGTTGTTCTCTCATCAGGATTACATATTTTACAGTGCTTTTTTATATCTTTGTGCCGTTCAAATGTTCCTGTTTCTGGATTACATTCCCAACACTCATTATTTTCTCCTAGATTTCTATCAGCGTCATTAAAATCAATAATTTCTTCTCCGTCCTTTTTTATACAAAATTTACATTGTTTTCTGGCTAGGGCTTGATTTTCCGGGGTACAAGCACAACGCGGATCAACAGCTCCTGATCCATCAGAAGCAGACGATTGAGCAGAAAAAGTTCCAGGAGTTGGACATTTAACGCATTCACATTTTTCAAAATCTTTAATACAATTTTCATTAGGTCCACAATTATTTTTACATGGATCAATAGTTAAAAAATTACCAAAATAACTTTGATAAGACTCAAGAGGATTATCTTCGCATCTTCTACATTTAGGACTCACATTACCTGCACCAAGATCAATTTTTTCTACGCATTGATTATTTTTACATTCTTGACAAGGAGTACATGTTGATTTCCATATGCCATCAACACAACCAAAACATTCACCATCTTCTGGACTCGTTTTTGGTACACAGCTTGAACCCACAACCTTTTCACAAGCCGATATACAAATTACAGGAACACAACTACCATTTTCGCACCTATAACCATCTGGACAATCAACAGATCCTTCAGATCCTTCGCCACATTCTGGCGCTAAAGCATGAAAAATATTTTCGTCATTAGGTAAGTTATCACACGAATAATTCATTATATTTTACTACTTGAGAAGTATATAGTAAGTTCCTCAGAGAGTTTTCTTTAAATCTATAATATATCATACACTACAAAAACAAAAACCAGAACCCCACTAAAAGGTTCTGGTTAATGTCTTGTTTAGCAATAAAATTGACAGTATTAATCAGCCTGTTTTAGCAGAATAATCTCTGTCTCTGATTGGGAGACGGCTACCAAGTTTAAATACTAATGAACCAGGAGCACTTCTGCTAATAGTAGCAGCATTATCTGTGCCTGGAGCTTCAGTACCATAAGCTGGTCCAACAACGGTAACATTTCCGCTTGTTGAGCCTGATGAACCGTGGGTAAGACTAAAGGTGTTGGCATCACTAACTGTTACCTGAAAACGTCCGTCTGTTGCAGCGCCACTGGTAAAGTCAAGTTTAACATAATCATTACTACTTAGTCCATGATTAGCAGCCGTTACCGTTACAGTTGAGCCACTTCGTGAATAGGTTCCATATACTGAGAATTTACCAGTATAAGGATCCCAATAACCTTTTCTGTAGGCCGTAGCTGTTTTGCTAACTTTATAAGCTTCTCTCTTATGTGGACTTCTATTTTGACCAGGAGTATCTGCCCCACTTCTTAGAACAGTATTGCTTTGACCAGAAATAGTGGTACTATATCTCATAGCCACTGGTTTTGGGTTATTATATGCAATTGTGCTGGCAGATAGTGCTTCGTCAGTATTACTACCATCAATAACAGTTGAACCAAATACGCTGGTTTGTGCTCTACTTACTGAAACATTGTCTAGTAAAGATGTAGCCGAGCCTACTCTTGCAGCAGCGCCGTGGTTGCTGTTGGCGCCACTAGCTTTGGCATTTGGAGGTACTGAATAATCAACCCCCGCTGAAGTTGCTATAGCCATGTGAAATTCTCCGTTGTAAAAATAAAACTAGTAACTAATAACTTATAGATACACCTAAAAATTATAGCCTTAATTATTTTGAGAGATTATTAAACAAAAGATTCAAAGCGTTAGTAGAATTAACACGAAGTCCATATAAATTGGCCTTTTGTAACATAAAAATCTGATTTTGATTCCAAACATTGCCATTGACAACAATATTGATTTTAGGAACTTTTTTATTGATCAAAGCGGATGCTAATACATTGTCATTAATATCATCTAATAAATATCCAGTTGATGGCATAACTGTAGACACTCCCAAATCTAGTAATATTTGAGCTATCTTGTAGAGTAATTCATAAGAATATATTCTATATTCTAGGAAATATCTAAGTTGAACATCATGCTGAGAACATAAATCTATTAAAGATTTAATATCTTCTCTAAATTTATCATACTTACGATTACAAAGAAGATAACTGGGACATACAGCGTCTATAATTTTTGCCCCATTTTTAATAGCTATTTCAGCAGTAATGAGTCTGGACTTAATATCTAATAGACCCAGTGGGTAATCTATCGGACATGCTATATCAATATTGTCAGACGTTAAGCTACGAACACTTTTGATATATGATGGTAAAACAGAGATGCAATTAACCTGAAATTTTAATACTGATCCGATAATATCCTTTAGTTCTGCATCATTAGACGAAATGTCAAAATAACAATATTCAATATTCATTATTTTAATTTTTTAAGATGATCGATTGTTAAATATTTTTTTTCGCCCAATATACCATCTGCAAAACCATATTGAACAGCTTCTTGTGATGTTAATATCCAATCACATTTATTTGCTAATTGTGACTGAATGTGTTTTTTTGCCATCATTCTTTTCCAATTTTTTTCTTTCGCCATATTACTTTCCATACACCGGTCAACAAAAATATCAATCATCTTATCGCATTCTCTTTCGTTCCATTGTACACTACTAGCTGCTGCTTTACTGTGTTCGCTTTCTAAGCTAATGGAACCATAATGAATCATCATATTAACATTTGGCATTAGTACTCTGTATGTTGGTGCCTGGAAAATAATTCCACTAGCAGATTGTACTTTACCATAAGCTAGCATAATAGTCTTAGATTTAGAATGTTTAATACTATCATAAATAGCCATACAATCTTCCCAATCTCCTCCTGGCATATGCATATGAATAAGAATAGGATCATTAGAAATCAAATTAAGATATCTTAAATTTTTTTCAAAAATAATAGCAGATCGATAATCTGTACCAGGATCCACATCTGATTCGCTTAAATATGAGTGTAGAAAAATTTCTCGATTTCTAATATCTATATTATATGAATGTAAAGACTGTAATTCTAAGTCTGCTATTGGATTAGTACTAGACATTATTATTCAGTTCTTTATAGATAGTATTATTAATATCCCTCATTACTTCTGAATCATTAAAAGCTTTACCTACTGCTATTCTGAATCTGTATCTCGTAAAAACATCTAATGTTTCAACACCACTAATATTTTCTATAACTCCAGCAATTTTTTTTGTAATATTGAAATTAGTATGACCAATCCAAAAATTAAAAATCTTACCACTAGCGGTATTATCGTTAATAGGAATAATACCCATAGGAGTAGCCATTACTTTAATAGTAGAAGCTTTCATATTTTGTATTATTTCTTGATCTGGTGAAAGTGGGGTTTGGTCGTATTCTGGCTCATCTGTTTGATCATTATGTATTAATGAAGATAAATCTTCTTCATCGTCAAATCCAAATGGATCAACCCATTTTTGCCACACTACTAAATTTTCTGTACTCATTGAGCTTATTCCTTGGTGAGCAAAGTTTGGGAGTTGATAAGATACTCATCTCCTTTATAATAGATAATACCCTATTCTGGTAAAGAATGAGCATCTATTAGACAAAACTATTTTGACCGAAAAACAGATACTGGTCTAATTAAAGGAGTGTTTGAGTTTTGTAGCTTGGATATTTCATCTTTTAAAAGACCGTAATAAACAACTACATTATTTAAGAACAATTGCTCATTTGGCTCAGATGATCTGTTAGCTTTATCGTCTAAAATACTTAATACTTTAGACTTGAAAAAGCCCTTATTAATAGACAATAATAATTGAGCATATTTTTCAGCAATATCTGAAATCTCATCAGGAGATAGTTTTTCTGTTTCTGGAATGAAACCTAAAATATCAATGTCAAAATTTTTTGTTAACTTAAAAGATATTCCACACAAATATTCTTCTTCATATTTATTGGATTCTTCTATATTTTTTACTTTATCTTTAGTCTTACTAGCAAATAAACTTTTATAGTAGATTAAAAATTTTTCTAAGATATGGAGAATGTATTTCATTGATATTAATAGGAAGCAAATAGGAATTGTTGATGATAGTATTATATGGAACTAGACAGTAATAATTAATATTTAGTTCCTCAGAATTAGTTACGTCAGACAATACAAAAGATACAAAAGAAGATTCTAACTCAATGTGTTTTTCGAATATCTCTTTTAATAAAGCGTTTACGTCTTTATTTGCTTCTAAAATATCTGACATCGGACAAATAGTGGATTCTTTTAATGACACTATATCGTAATTTAATGTCGCCTTATTGAAGACCACTACATATAAATTAATTTTACACTTTATCATATGCTCTGACAATTTCTATGGCCCTCTTTATATTCTGTCTAACTGCTTCTCGTGAAACACCAAATCTTGTGCCTATGGAAGATAATGTTTCATTATGAAAATAATACAGTCTAATTTGTTGCTTCTGTTTGTCAGACAATAGGTCATTATTCAAGAGAACGTCGATAGTTTTGGTAAGATTATCTGTTGACTCTTGTTCAATTAGTAGATCAAGAGGATTTATAGCCTTAGTATCCTGTAAGGTAGAATTTAGTTTGGGCGCATCTTGTTCGCTTTCAAAGTCTAAACTCATATCCTTCTTCTTTTTATATTTATTGCTAACATAAGTTTTTATAGCCCATATCGCACATTGATTTCTGTAAGAGTAGAGTGTCTTTTTCTGTCCACTCTTTCCAACTCTATCTGGATCGAATCTCCAATCTGCATACATTATTGCAGTAGCAACATCTGATATTGCTTCTGAATTTTTTAACATTTCCATAGATAAGCCATTGTAGAACTTTGGACCAAATTTAGAAATGGTCTTTTTGGCTAGATTTAGATATACATCAAGACTGTCGTACTGTTTTTCCATATAATTCCCTTGTAGTTTCCTTGTGTCCTTGGTTCTTAATTAAATCAAACTGAACTAATCTGGATCTTGAAGCTTTTTCCATTGCTTTGGATCTGGTCTGTCTGGACTTCCTGGTTTTGCGGGTTTGTATTTTTTTCCCATTCTCTCTTTTTTCTTGCGAATATTTTCCCACAAACCAGGACGATCCGCTGCTAATATTGTATCGGCAGCCTCAGAGACGTACATGATAAAATCGTGAATCGTTCTCATGTAATCCTCTGTAATGGCGATTTTACCCTGTAGCCAGCTCTCTGTCAAGTTTTCTTTAACTCTTGGATTCTCTAGAGAATTTAGAATTTCTGTAGCGTGTGTGGATATGGCTCTTAAAGAACCTACGCTCATTTCAAAAAAATCTTCTTTATATTCTACTAATTCAGATTCTGGATCTTCAACTTCGTCAATATCTTCTGCAATAAGATCGTTTGTTGTTTCCGGTCCATCCATAACTGTTGAAGGTTCTCTGTCTGTGGTAGTTTGTGTACTAGACTTAGCTAGTTGATCTGTTGTTTTTCTCAAGAGATCTCCACTCTTCCAAGATTGTCCATCATTAGTTGTTTGATATGCAACTAATTGTCCCATATGGTCGGGTAGCTGTTCTATGTTTTTAATAACACCTTCACTTCCATAGTGTACGCACGATTGATTAATGTTGGCTACTTGATCACCAACAGAAAATTTACCGTCATACGTTTTATCTTCAGCTTTACTTGTTTTGGTAGTAGAAGATATGTTATTTTGTATATTGTTTAGTAAATTATGAATTCTATCCATTTTAGCACCAGTGTTGGTTATAGGACAATTGTAATTTAAGTATCATACGTTGATACTTAAGAAATTATCGAGACCCATTTGTTCAATTAGTTTTAGATAACCTTCATATAATATTATTCCATTTTCACTACCTTGTAGTAATGGTATCATAATATTAGCTGTCATCTCATCACCTACTGCTCTAGCTGCAACTATCGTTGCTCTTTCTGCTACAGCTGCTTCTTGTACTGATGCTAAGTTATATTTGATCATAGCTAGTATATCATGTCTAGCCCAAGTTTTAGGAGCAACAACTAAAGGTTGATAGTCCTCATCAAAAAATTCTAATCTAGCTAGATTAATCATAGAATGTTCATGCTCTTCTTCTGCATCAGCCTTAATAGCGGAAGCAAGCTTTTTGTATCCCCATCTATCAAGATGAATGGCTTGTGCAGATAACGATGTTGTTTGTTGCCAGTGAATATTTAAAGATTTTTTAAGCAACTCTATTACATTAGCTGAAGTATAATTTTCTATAACCTGAGCTTCTGATACTGGAGGTTCTGCTGCTGGGTTTTCTGCTAATTGGGTTTCTTCTTTTGTCTCTGTGTCGAGATTGGTTGTTTCTTCGGCAGATGTATTTTGTTCCACTAACAATTCTTCTATACTTTTTGTCATGATTATTTATCCATTGTTATAGTTAATATATTTCCCTAAATACTATTTCACCAAGCCTTACAGCTCCAATATCTTGCTCTCCATTTGGGTCCAGGATTTTCGCAATTGTGTCTTGCTCTAAAATTTTTCCTTCTTCCAGGAATATTCTTTTTAATTTTCATATTGGGATCACCAAATCTGACGATCACCACTTTGCCTTTATCATTTTTTACATAAACTGCAGATTTTTTAGGACCATCTGGTGTTCTAAATGGTTTATTTAGAGTAACTTTACGTCCTTGATATTCAGACGCGACAGCTGATACATCATATTCCTCTGTCAATTCTCCGAAATCTATATAATCCTGTTCTGATGGTATTATCAAATTTGATAGTGTCAATTCTTCGCCTTCTGTATCGTCACAGGTTTCACAATTGTAGATCATATTAAACCCTAATACTTCCAAAACTTGATCTAACAAGTTTCCCTTGGATTTTCTTTTGGTTTGACCTAAACAAATAGCTACTCTTTGACCATTATCTGGATAGTCCTTTTTCATTGTTTCATTACCCATACAGCGAGCAACGAAAGCTTGTTTGTCTTCATCTTTTTTGGGGGCTGGAATTGGCATTATAGTATCTCCTTAGCCATTTATACACCTAGCTAGTTGACTAGCGGAGTTTTCCCACGAATACTTTTTAGCGGTTGTTAAACCATGTAAATTAGTATTAATTCTATTTTTGTAAAGATGTCTCATATATTCTATACATTGATTGATCTGTTTTTCTCCAATTTTAGCCCAATTACCCTGACCCTTAAAAGCTTTACCATCATTTGCAAGTTCTGTTTCTTGAATATCTACCAAAAAACAATTATCTTTATTGCAAAATTCTGTGTGGGCAGAATAATTTGTTGCTATTGCTGGTTTATTCATGGCCATTGTTTCCAACAACTCCAAATTCCATCCTTCGGCACGAGACATATATAGTCCACAATCACTTTCTGCGATAAGATTTGCTATGTCTGTATGGTTTTTAAGACCAGGAAATACTCTTATTCTGTCTGATTTATATAGATTTTTCCAATCTTGTATTTGTTCTGCGTTTGAATATGAACTAGTATGCTCTGCTGCCAGAATCCATAATTCAACATCTCTTTCGTTTGGAAATGCTTGTTTGAATAAATTTGGTAATATATCATGACCTTTTCTAACTTCCCATTTCCCAATAGTTAAAAAGACATAAGTATCGTTGTTTGTTCTGCTTCTTTGAATATTATGATTAAAAATTGAAGTATCTACACCAAGAGGAACAATGGATACTGGAGTGTTAATTCCATTATTATGAATAACATTTTTTGCCCATTCGCTTGATGCTACAAGCTTATCTGGTACTCGCAAATGGATTTTTTCTATATTATTAAAAGTATCTAACTCAAAAAATGGGTAGGCAATATATTCACCCCTACCAATACGAGAAGCTAAATCAAACTGGTGCCAGATTTTAACACACGGAGCATTGATATCAAAAGTTTGTGATTTTTGCAGACAATCGAGGACTATTGAGTAATCTTGGTTATTGGTGACCGAAGGAGAACCTATAGGAAAATAAGATATATCAACTCCAGATTTTACGAGGGCTTTTAGTATATTCAGAGAAGAAATACCATATCCTGTTTGGTTTACTGGACAAGATAAGTTTATGTTCATATTTTATACTCTAAATACAGGATTTTTATTTTGATGAATATTAGTCGTTTGACAAAATTGGCTACATTTATGCATATTCTTAATTGAGTTGGACCCTATATAACAACAACAAGATCTAATCCCTCCAAGCAATTCTTGGACAATTTTATCTGTAGATCCTTTATATGAAATAGTTATCTTAGTACCCTCTGATGCTCTATAATTTTTTATGTCTTCTTCATATAGTTCTTGTGAGTAATGGGTACTCATACCATGATAGGTAAATTTCGTTTTTCTTTTTTCTGTTTCATATCCTGGATCAAACGGTTGCCAAAATTCAGCACTTATATTAGCTGGTTTAGCTTTATATTCATATTGCCAATCACCAGAACAAGACTCAGAACCAGCAAAATATCCACCAAGCATTACAAAGTCAGATCCCGCACAAATAGCTTTGCAAACATCTCCACTATTCTTATGTCCTCCATCAGAACAAATTAATCCTAGTTTTTTATCCCCGTTTTGTAACCCATGTGCAACATAAGAATTATCTAAACAGCAAGACAATTGAGGAACTCCACATCCTGTAATGAATCTAGTTGTACATGCACTACCTCCTCCTATACCACACTTAATTATATCTACTCCACCATATATAAGAAGTTCTTGTGTTGACGACGGATTAGTAATATTTCCAGCCATGATAATAGATTCTGGAAAACTATCCCGTACTCTTTTGCAATACTTGACAAAAACATCCATGTGACCATTTGGAACGTCTATGCAAATATTTGGTTGTATACCTGTTTGATTTTTAAAGTCTAATAAGTTATTGAGGTCTGATTTTTTATAGCCTATAGATATCCATGTGTAGTCGATAGGGTTATTGTCTGCAAAATATGTAATAAGATCGTTTGTACTATGGTATTTGTGCAAACAGGTTATCATTTTGTACTGACTGAGTTTTTGTCCCATATCAAATGAGGAAAAACCCATATTAGCGCACATTATTGGTATTCCGGTCCAACTCCTTGGACTATGATAGAACTTGAAAGTTCTTTCCAATTTAATTTCTGATCTGCTAGTAAGAGTTGATCGTTGAGGTACTATCAATACATCATCAAAGTCTAACTTAAGTCCACTTACTATTTTTTCCATTATTTATTTTTTCTTATGAGAGAGTCTGTGTCAAAACAAATTTGGTTATTGTTACTAATAAAACCTTCTTCATTAGTACATATATTGGGTGCAAACATCATGCCTTTACCCTTATATTTCTGCAATATCAAATTAACAGAAGAATAAGCGTCAATAGCATTAATAATGAATTTGAAACTACCAGATTGAACATAAAATTTTGGCATTTTACACCATAAAGAAATACCATCTCTTATGAGTATCTATGTTTTCTGCTGTGTCTATATGGACTAAATATTGCTTTATTTCATCCCATGTTGAAAAGAACATTTGATGAGGAATAGTACCAAATAGCCAATCTGGAGTTTGGTTTTTACCTTGTTCCATATGAATGATTATGGGCTTTTTTTGTCTATTTGCCCAAAATATTTCTTCTAAAGTTCCACATGGATGAGTATTTATGTCTAGATTAACAATAAGAAAATCGCTCATATCAACTAATCTTAGATCTACAGCTCTTATAGTTTTCATCATTTGAGACAACTCATCATATCTTTGTTGTGATTTGAGTTTGGTCTTGATGTTATGAGTATCTGCATCTTCCAGACCAAGATTGGTGGGCTTAGTTATAGGATTAAATACTGTAATACCCATATTAGTTAAAAATGGAGTAATACTATCTCTCCATGTTGCTCCTCTGTCTGGAACTCTGTCCATAGCTCCAGCTAAATATGCTCTCTGATTTTTAAGTCTATTCATATATTTGTTATTAAGTTCAGTAGTCCAGAAATAAAAAAGATATCAAATTTTTGGATGGCTTAATGCCTATTCTTGGGTCATACTTAGCCCTATCCATTTCCTGACCTCCACGTATCCATCCAATAATAACTGCTGCAATAAAACCAATAACAAGTATAGGATTCATAGATATTTGATGTATTTCATTCTCATGTGTTGGACTTCGTTTATCATTTCAGACAAAGTGTCTGGATTTGTTGATCGACCTGACGGGTTTTCATAGTACAACCCAACCGGATGGTTGATCATCTTTATTGTACATCCTGCGACA
>B570J29032_109957877_pt1 | contig 10860 bp, 8 predicted proteins | sample LakMenEpi16Nov12_FD_29032 | JGI IMG/M metagenome (IMG submission 29032)
AACTGGGCTGGAAATGAGCGAGCTCGTCCTTTGACGTTTAGTTCCCCCCAGACAGAGGAAGAGGTGGTTCGGCTTGTCCAGCGTGCACGGGCTGCCAACGAGCGTGTGAAGGTGGTTGGTTCAGGTCATAGCTTCACGCCCGCTGCAGTCTCAGATGGCCACATGATTTCTATTGGTGCGCTTCGTGGTATTCGGTCCATAGACCGCACCGCCAAGACAGTGGTTGTTGGGGCCGGGACCACATTGAATGAGCTCAACGCATTGCTTCATTCTGAAGGTCTAGCCATGGCCAATCTTGGAGACATTGCGTATCAAACAGTGGCTGGTGCCATCTCTACATCTACCCACGGCACAGGGGTTCACTTGCCGGGGCTGGCCGCACAAGTGGTGGGTCTACGCATCGTCGATGGAGAAGGAAATGTTGTTGTCGCAAACGAGCATCAGAACCCCCATCTGTTCGACGTTGCACGAGTGTCTGTTGGTGCTTTAGGTGTCATCACTGAGTGCACCATCAAAGTGGTGGACGCTTTCCGTCTACATGCTCACGAGATGCCCATGAAGTTGGACGATGCCCTGGCGAATGTTGATGAACTGAAATCGACGAACGATCACTTTGAGTTCTTTTGGATTCCACACACGCGCTGGGCGTTGACGAAACGTAATAATCGAACAACTGAGCCACTCCAACCATTACCCAAGGTGAAGGGATGGATTGAGAAAACGTTCATGGAGAACTACGCATTTGGCGCGTTGTGTCGGGTGGGGCGAATGAAGCCTTCACTCATCCCCAAACTCGCTACGGCATTACCGTCATCTGGGTCACGAACTTATGTCAACGACAGCTACAAGATTTTCGCCAGCCCACGTCTTGTTCGTTTCTATGAAATGGAACATTCTCTTCCCGCAGATCACCTTCCAGATGCAATGCGCGACATTCGTTCCATGGTGGAACGCAAGGGTTACATGTTGAACTTTCCGGTCGAGGTTCGTTTTACTGCGTCGGATGATGTTCCATTGAGTACCTCATTTGGACGCGATAGTGCATACATAGCGGTACACGTGTACAAGGGAATGGAGTACGAGCCCTACTTCCGTGATGTGGAGGACATTCTGCGTGGGTATGACGCTCGACCACATTGGGGCAAGATTCATCATCGAGAAGCTGACGAATTGGCCACCCTGTACCCAAGGTTCAATGATTTTCTTGCAGTGCGTGATGAGCTTGATCCGAACAGGACCTTTGCAAATCGATACACCGATCGCGTGTTTGGATAACCGCTACAGGCAAATATCTTGCGGCCGAACAGGGCAGCGCGGAATGTCCTTGCCAATGGCGTCACGTATTGCGGCCACAATCGCTGGCGTGACGGAAATGCACGGCGGCTCCCCAACACCCTTTGCTCCGAGAGGCGCTTGCGGATCTGGTTCTTCAACGAGACGCGCGACAACAACCGGCGCGTCAAGCGCAGTGGGAAGCAGGTAGTCGGTAAAGCTCGGGTTACGAACCCGACCATTCTCAACGATGATCTCTTCCATGACGGCCAATCCCAGTCCTTGAGCGATTCCGCCCTCTATTTGACCGAGAACCGACAGTGGGTTGAGAGCCTTGCCCACATCTTGAGTAGTCGCAATTTGCACGACCTTCACGAGGCCTAACTCGGGGTCAACATCAACAACTGCGCGGTGGGCAACAAAAGCAAACGCCACGTGGCAATTTCCTTGTCCGTCCTCGTTCAGGTCCTCTGTTGGGCGATGATGATGTTCGAACTCTTCAGAAATGGTGACACCTTGCGTTGCCTCTTGTACGGAAACTCGCAACGTTCCCACTGTGTCCACAATGTCGGTGTCGTCGATAACCAAACGAATGGGGTCGACGCCATACTTCGCACCCACCTGTTCAAAGAGTCGTTCTCTCACAAGGCGACAGGCGCCGTCTACGGCACCACCACTCATCCACGTTTGACGTGATGCAGAGGTGGAACCAGCCGAGCCGATGTTTGTATCGATGGTGTCGCACACAACGTCGTCTACGCCAAGAACCGAGCGAGCGATTTGGGGTGCCAACGTGACGAAACCCTGTCCCACTTCACTGGTGGCGAACTTCAATGTGACAGCGCCGTCTTTCAGTGTGCAACGAGCGGTGGAGTAGTCGTCGAAGCCTTCGCTGTACATGATGTTCTTTATGCTGACGCCCCAACCAACGCCACGTCGAATGTGTTGACGTTCCGAAGTGATGCCTGAACCGCCAGGAAGGTCGAGTTCATTCGCATTTTCGGGCAGAGGTGCTGGCAATGGAATTTCGTTGGTCTCACGAATAAGACGCTCTACTGGCGCGACGCTCTCCACTGTTTGGCCGGTGATGAGAGTGTCACCTGTCTTCATGGCATTGATGAGACGAACAGTGACTGGGTCAATGCCGGCTGCTGTCGCAATTTTGTCCATCTGGCCTTCGTGTGCGAAGCATGCTTGCACCACACCAAAACCACGCATTGCTCCACAGGGAGGATTGTTTGTGCGCACTGCGTATCCGTCGACAATTGCGTTATGACACACGTACGGACCTTGCGTATGGGTGACACCGTTAATGAGCACTGCTGAAGATGTAGACGCATATGCTCCACCATCGAAGACAAATCGAGCCTCAATCTTGATGATCTTTCCGTTGCTGTCGGCGTGATGACGCATCCACACCTTGGCTGGGTGGCGATGCACATGTCCAAAGAAGCTTTCTTCGCGTCCGTATTGCATCTTCACCGGGCGACCAGTGCGAAGAGCTAAGAGGGCGGTGTGCACTTGAAGGCTGATGTCTTCGCGTGCACCGAAGGCGCCACCAACTCCACCGAGAACAAGGCGCACTCGGTTCTCGGGTAATCCCAGGCAGGCGGCCATCTGTTTTTGGTCTTCATGAAGCCATTGGGTTGCAACGTGAACCTCCACGCCGCTTCCATCGTGATCGGGAAAACCGAGTGCAGCCTCGGTGCCGAGGAATGCTTGATCTTGCATCCCGATGTCGTATGTACCCTCTACGACAATGGGTCCGGTGGCGTCAACATCGCCCGCAACGATTCGTTGATGGCGAATGAGATTGCCATCTGGGTGGATGGGTGCAAATGCATCGGTGATTGCATCTTCTGGGTCCGAGAGAACGGGCAACAATTCGTATTCAACTTTGATTGCTGCAATGGCGCGACGGCACGTCTCTGGATGATCGGCAGCAACAGCGGCGATGGGTTCGCCCATGTAACGCACAACATCTCTGGCAAAAACCGGTTGGTCTTGGCTTATTAGACCGTAGGTGGGAAGTCCTGGTACATCATCGGCGGTGATGATTGTTTCAACACCCGTAATCTTCCACGCCTCACTGAAATCGATGGAAATGATTCGTGCATGCGCATGCGGAGAACGCAACGTGGCGCCCCACAACATGTTCTCGGCATTGAGATCTGACGTGAAGGCAAAATCCCCGCGAACCTTTGCTGCGCCGTCAGGGCGCAGGGCACTGTTGCCGAGAACATCCCGTCGAGTGCGTGTAAGCGTCATGATTGAACTCCGTTACGTGTTGCAATGACGGCATCTACGGCAGCAAAAATGCGTCCGTACCCGGTGCATCGGCAGATGTTGCCAGAGAGCGCTTCCTTCACTTCAAGTTCTGTCGGTGATGGATTTTCGTCGAGAAGATGATGCACTGCCATGACGAGTCCGGGTGTGCAGAATCCGCACTGCACCGCACCTTCGGTGATGAAGGCTTCTTGCACGTCGGTGAGGGTTCCGTCGACATTAAGCCCTTCAACTGTTGCAATCTCGCAATTCACTGCACTTGCAGCCATGACAAGGCAACTACAGACCGACTCACCATTAACGAAAACAGTGCAACTACCGCATTCACCTTGCTCGCAAGCACCTTTCGCGCCGGGTAAACCCAATCGCTCGCGCAAGACGTACAGAAGGCTTTCGCCAATCCAAGCGTCGGAGACTTGACGTTCAACACCGTTGACCTTCAATGAATAGAACTCTGCAGAACTCATGAGTGATCTCCTCGTTGTGAAAGACGTTGCGCCAGGACTCCTACGGCGTGTCGTCGGTAGGCCGCGGTGGATCGGTGATCGTCGATGGGTTTAGATTCTTGTGACACCAAACGCCCGAACTCTTTCGCAGCATCGTCAGACACCACACCGTTGGCATCAAGATGCGCGGAAAGAAATGCCTCGGCCTGCGGGCATCGCAATACAGTGGGGCCAACGCTTCCGAGAGCAACTCGAGGAGTTCCGTCTTGCAGTGCAAAACAGGCCGAAGCAACAGAGATAACCATTGCGTTACGAACGCCTACTTTGGCGTAACCCTGACGGCCATTCATGGCGGGGAGTGTTACACCAAGAATGATCTCGTTTTGATGACGAGCATTCTTCTTGGGTCCGACCATGAATTCTGCAACGGGAACATCTCGTGATCCGTTTTGTGACACCAAGTGCACTATTGCGTCTAGTGCGGAGAGAACGGGAAGTGAATCACCGGCCGGTGAACATGTTCCCAAGTTGCCTCCCAACGAACCAGCGGCTCGAATTTGAGGGGACCCAACAGTTCGTGCAGCTTGTGCAAGTGCGGGCAACACCTGAGCCAACTGTCCTGACTCCATGTTTTTGTAGGGCACAGCTGAGCCGATGAAAACGTCTCCCGTTGATTCACTGATGGACCACGCCGATAGTTCAGGAACGTGACGCAATGAGATGACATCGTCAGGTTTGCGATGATTGAAGTTGATTTCCACCATGAGGTCAGTTCCGCCAGCAAGCAAAGTTGCACCCGGTGTCTCGGAGAGCATTCGTGTGGCCTCTGTGAGGTTGTGGGGTAGAAGAACGGGCACGGTTACAACCTTTCGTGCAATTTCTGGGCCGCTTCAGCAGCCTTCGTTGTTATCTCGTGATAGTCGAATTTGGTGGGAACACCATCTCTGACAAGGCACTCTCCATTGACCACGACATCGGTGGCACGGACACCAGGAGTGAAGGCCACGTGCCATGGGCTGTCTACGTCTTCATAGGTCCATGTCACTTCGTCGTTCACCACGTCGGGGAAGAAATGCTGGCCGTTCGATAGCCACTGCCACGCGGTCTCTGGTGATGCTGTGATGTCGTCTTCGCGATGGCGCACATAGGCAAGTCGAAACTCTTCCAACATGTCGGCGCCAATACCGTCTGTGCCCAAGATGATTCGATTTTGGCGATTACTGGGCTTGGCGTATCCCACCGAATTATTCATATTTGATCGTGGATTGTGAGCGATAGTGCCAGGTAGTTCCTCAGACAGGTGTACCGCATGGACCAACAACCAATCCTCGGTTGCCAATGGCGCAAGTCGTACACCTGCGTCGGCATCGTCGGTGCCTTCGGCAACGTGAATGTGCACTCCGGTGTTGTAACGCTTTGCCAGATCTGCTGCAGCATCTAACGTTTCGTTCGAGCATGTGAATGTGGCGTGTACTCCCACCATTCCTTGTCCACCCGCGGCCAAATAGCGCTCGTTCTCTTCAAGGCCACGCCGTGCTGCATCGGTCATAGCCGTGTGTGGCGCTACGGATGAAACCATGGAGCCATTACTCCAGCGGTCGGTTACTCCGTAACTCAGATTGTGTCTGATTCCCACCATCGCGCATGCAGAAGCTATTGCATCGAGAGAACCTTCTATTGCAGAGGGACTCTCGTGATGATCAATGATGGCTGTTGTGCCGTTGAGAAGAGCTTCGGCCGCTCCAAGAGCAGCAGACCAATAAATGATGTCCAGATCGAGCGCGGCATCAAGTCTCCACCACACGTTTTGTAAGACAGACAAAAACGAATTCGGTGTGTGTGGGGGCGCCGGCATACCACGCGCAAGCGAGGAATACAGGTGGTGATGCCCGCAAACGAGACCTGGTGTGGTGTGGGTCATGTCAGTCGATGACCACGCCGCGTTGCGATGTAATTGGTCCGTATACCTCGGGGCGACGGTACTTGTCGAAATCGAAGAGTGTGCCGGTGTAGCGCTGACACCAGTCAAGGTCGCAACGTGCGGTGATGAGTTCGTCGTCGGTGGTAAACGCTTGAGCAACTATTTGGCCCGACGGGGCAACAATCATGCTTTGTCCCAAAGAGTCCACGCCCTCTTCAACGCCACCTTTCGCTACACCAATGACCCATGTTCCGTTTTGATATGCACCAGATTGCATGACCAACGCATTGTGAAAGCCTTGAAGTATGTCCTGGCTTGGGTCGGGTACATAGTGGATCGGTGTGTTGTAACCACACAGAATCATTTCGACTCCCTGTAGACCCATCACTCGGTATGTCTCTGGCCATCGGCGGTCGTTGCAAATCATCATGCCCATGCGTCCACCGAAGGCATTCCACACACCGAAACCTTCCATGGAGGGTTCGAAGTAATAGCGCTCTGCATGTTGGAAGGGGCGATCTGGTTCGTTGGTTTCGTGACCAGGAATGTGAACCTTGCGATACTTGGCTACAACAGAACCGTTCTTTTCAACCAGAATCTGAGTGTTGAATCGACGTCCATCGTCGGTGAGTTCTGCATAACCCAAGCAGAAGCCGATGCCAAGTTTCTTTGCTTCATCGAAGAGTGGTTGGGTAACGGGTGAGGGCATGGCCGTTTCGTACCAATGGTCGGCGTCTGAGATGTTGTCAAGGAACCACCGTGGAAAGAACGTGGTGAGGGCGAGTTCGGGAAAGACCACTACATCACAGCCGGCATCGTGAGCCTGATGTAGCAACGAAAGCAACCGTTGAACGACTTGTTCTCTGGTGTGTTCTTTTTGAATCGGACCAAGTTGGGCAGCGCCCACAGTGAGGATGCGGCTCATGCAATTGTCTCCAGTGCGCAAAGTGTCAGCATTGTGTGAAGCAAGAGATTTGCTCCTGCTTCGAGATCGTTGTCGTCAGTATGTTCTGCAGGGTTATGGCTAATGCCGTCAACGCTGGGAACGAAGATCATTGCGGTGGGACATACACGCGCAAGCATTTGTGCGTCATGGCCTGCGCCGCTCGGTAGTCGCATGACGCTGTGGTTGTTCTCTATAGCGAGTGACTCAATAAGGGAAACGATGCGTTCATCGAAAACGACTGGCTCAAACCGGGCAAGTTGGCGAGTGGTAATGGAGATGCCTTCGCTGGATTCGAGTTGGCGCAGATGCTCCAATACTTCGGCTTCTGCCTTTTGTAACAACGCTTCTTCGGTGTTTCGAATATCTAGCGTAAGAACAGCTTTCGCTGGTACAACGTTGATGAGGTTGGGGTGCAGGTCTATCTTGCCCACAGTGCACACTTGATTTCCCCCATAACGCGTAGCAAGGTCGCGCAAGAACACGGCGATGTTGGCTGCCGCGTATGCAGGGTCGTGCCGAAGTGCCATTGGTGTGGTGCCGGCATGGTTGGATTGACCCGCAATGGTGACTTCTTGCCAAGAGATTCCTTGTACGCCAGTGACTGCACCAATAACGATTCCTTGTTGCTCGAGTACAGGGCCTTGCTCAATATGTAGTTCTACAAACGCATGGGGAGCATGAGCCGGACAAGGTGTTGCGCCGTTGTATCCAATGCGTTCAAGTTCATCGCCTACACGTGCTCCATCGATACCGACAGTGTCAAGTGCTGTCTCAACATCCATGCCGCCAACAAAAACCAGTGAACCGAACATGTCGGGAGCGAATCGGGCTCCTTCTTCATTGGTGAAGAAGGCAACAGCGAGAGGTCGTTCAGGAATGATGTTGTTTTCCTGGCATGTCTGGATTACCTCTAGCCCTGCGAGAACTCCGAGGTTGCCGTCGTATTTGCCACCAGTTCTTACGGTGTCAATGTGGGAACCTGTCATGACTGGTGACCCGGAGCCAACATTCCAGACACCCACAACGTTGCCCACGACATCGATCGTCACATCAAGACCCAAGTTGCTCATCCACGCAAGGACAAGGTCGCGACCAAACTTGTCGTCATCGGTAAGGGCTAATCGTGCGCAGCCACCGCCATCGATGGCACCGATCTCAGCCAAATCCAAGAGGCGTTGCTTCAAGCGTGGGTAATTGACCGTGTGGGTCTGAGGTTCCACCGAAGTAGCCATAGTCAAAGTGTACGAAATGTAAAAGGCAAAAGGCTGAACTATTGGGCTCAGAGGCAAATGTCGGCTGGCCGAGTGGTCTCCACCGTAGGGTTTCAGAGGCCCGGGGAGGTGCTATGGACCGTTCGCATTTGCGACACCAAATGGATTCAGAACTGGAGTTGTTTGAGCAACGCAATCCTCGTTCACGAGATTTGGCTGCCCAGGCCCGCACCAACATGGTGTCGGGGGTTCCCATGCCGTGGATGGCTCGCTGGCCAGGACCTTTCCCGGTCTTCTTTGAGCACGCCTCAGGCGCAACCTTCCAAGACGTTGACGGTCATGAGTATGTGGATTTTTGCCTGGGGGACACTGGCGCAATGACGGGGCACGCTCTGCCTCAAGTCGCCGAAGCATTGCATCGCCAATCACTTGCCGGAATTACCACCATGTTGCCAAATGACGATTCCGTTTGGGTTGCACAAGAGCTCACACGTCGTTTTGGTCTCCCCAAATGGCAATTTGCAATGACAGCAACCGATGCCAATCGTTTCGTGTTGCGGTTCTCACGTCATCTCACGCAACGACCAAAGATTGCAGTGATTGATTGGTGTTATCACGGAACAGTTGATGAGACGCTTGCAGTCTTGGGAAGCGACGGCACGGTGATTCCGCGTCCCGGCGCGTTGGGGCCGGCATTTCATCCTCGCGACACAACGGCAGTAATTCCGTTTAACGATGTGGAAGCGCTGGAGGCGACGTTAGCGACGGGAGAAGTTGCATGTCTCTTAATGGAGCCTGCGCTCACGAACATCGGAATCGTTCTTCCTGAGGATGGTTATCTCGCAGCTGTTCGAGAAATAACCCGCCGTCATGGAGTGCTGTTGATCATCGACGAGACACACACCATCTGTGCAGGCCCAGGCGGTTGTACGCATGAATGGAATCTCGAGCCTGATTTCTTTGTCATTGGTAAACCCATCGGTGGCGGCATGCCGGCAGCGGTGTACGGAATGAGTGAGGAAGTCGCAGAGCGATTGGAGAATTCGTTGGTGGTCGACGATGTTGATGTCTCCGGTGTAGGGGGGACTCTCACCGGTAATGCTTTGGCAATGGCCGCTATTCGGGCCACGCTGTCAAGCACCCTCTTGCAATCTGATTTTGACTACATGATTCCGTTAGCAACAGAATGGACAAAGGGTGTGCGGGATGCATACACCCGGGTGGGGTTCGACTGGCATGTACAACAGTTGGGTTGCAGGGCTGAGTACTGGTTTTGCCCTCCACCAAAGAATGGTCGACAAGCTGCAGAGAGCATCGATCACGAAGTTGACGCGTATCTTCACTTGTTCTGTTTGAACCGTGGCATTCTCATGACGCCATTTCACAACATGGCGTTAATGTCGCCCAGCCACAACCAACGGCATGTGGACATCCACACCGAAATTTTTAACCTGGCGATGGATTCATTGGTTCCTTAACTATGGAAAGTGTCGAGATCCTTTGGATTATTGCGGTGGTCGCGGTTGCTGCCTTTGCCCAGTCCTTAGCTGGATTCGGTTTTGGACTACTTGCGGTTCCCATGATGACGTTGCTTGTAGACGCTCACGATGCGGTCATTGTTGCCACCATGATCGGAACCGTGTCTACAGCTGTTCAGGCAGTGCTAGATAGGGAGCACTGTGAATGGCCGACGGCGCGTCGTCTATCCATTGCGGCATACGTTGGAATGCCATTAGGTCTATTTGCCTTCGTCATTGTCTCGGAATCTGCGATGCGTCTCATCTTGGGTGTTGTTGTTCTTCTTGCAACGCTTGTTCTTGCTCGTGGATTCACCTTCACCGGCCGATCGCGAATGATGGAATGGATGATGGGTTTATCTAGTGGAGTGCTGTCCACGTCCACCTCCACGAACGGTCCACCACTGGTGTTTCTCTTACAGGCGAGACAAATGGAAGCAACGAGTTTTCGCGCAACAATCAATACCGTTTTCGCATTGTCGAACTTTGGGGCAATCGCTTTGTTTGCCGCAACGGGAAATGTGGAAGTGGATGGAATGTTGGCAGCAGCAGCGTCACTGCCAATCTTGTTTCTTGCGCTTCGAGCGGGCTACGCACTTCGACCACGCGTTGATGGCTCCGTCTTCAGAAAGCTTGTCCTTGTCATGCTTGTGCTGTCGGGTGTGAGCGTTCTGTCATCCGCATTTGCGTAGCTAGTCGTGTCCAAACATGGTGAGCCACGCTTCTTTAGTTTTGGGCTTGAAGACGTAGTTGTGCAGCTTCACGTCGCTCAAACGAGCAGCAGGTGGTTCGGAGTATCTATGACCAGGCAAGACAACTGTTTCGTCGGGCAAAGTGGCAAGTCGAGACAAGCTCTCATACATCTGTCCGACATCTGATCCGGGCAAATCTGTTCGTCCACAGCCATCGAGAAACAGTGTGTCGCCTGATACCAGACAACCGTTGACAAGGAAGCACTGACTACCCGGAGTGTGACCAGGGGTGTGAACGAGAACAATTTCAAGTTCACCGACCGTGACGATGTCGCCCGATGAGTGTGCGACAAGGTCTTTCTCTGTGAGACCTGTTGTTCTGACCACCCACGGAACTTCATTTTCATTGACATGAATAGGAACATTGCATTCTTCTAGAAGCGACGAAATTCCTTGGATGGTGTGTCCCATCATGGACCCACCGATGTGGTCTGCGTGGTAGTGACTCGCGAGGGCGCCCACCACTTTCATTCCATCGTCTTCCGCAATGGAGACAATGTCGTGTACCG